>MDTG01066558.1_pt1 | contig 60659 bp, 51 predicted proteins | sample 811421 | NCBI WGS metagenome assembly MDTG01 (sample SAMN05326645, study PRJNA326480) | marine metagenome | isolation source: seawater | place: Pacific Ocean: South East | collected 2011
CACAAATGGCTGTTAAAAGACGCTGTGAGGACACAGCTTGTGGCTAGTAAACTGGGTCTAACAAATGCCATCTAAATGAGTAACTCTATATTATAATCATAGCGAGCAATCCGCTCAGTGCCTCAATTCCAAAAGGCGGTCTCGAAAGCTACTATTTTCGTCATTCCCAGCTTGACTGGGAATCTCTTTCGGCCTACAGAGTTAGTTTGGGGAGATTCCCGATCGCTGTCGGGAATGACAGTTAGCTTTTGAGACAGCCTCTTTTTATTAAGGGTTTATTGAGTGCATGATAATCTTGCCTTTGCCACCAGGTAGGCATGCGATTCGAAATCTCAATTTACAGAGCTTCGCGAGCACCTTTGAAATATTATAATAGGGGTACTTATACTTAAGTCACAAGAAGTATATTTCTCAACCTTGCCGCCATTTGTGTCCTCACAAATGACTGTTAAAGACGCTGTGAGGACACAGCTTGTGGCTAGTAAACTGGGTCTAACAAATGCCATCTAAATGAGTAACTCCATATTATAATCATAGTGAGCAATCCGCTGAGTGCCTCAATTCCAAAAGACTGTCTCAAAAGCTACTATTTTCGTCATTCCCAGCTTGACTGGGAATCTCTTTCGGCCTGCAGAGTTAGTTTGGGGAGATTCCCGATCGCTGTCGGGAATGACAGTTAGCTTTTGAGACAGCCTCTTTTTATTAAGGGTTTATTGAGTGCATGATAACCCTGCTTTTACCACCAGGTAGGCATGCGGTTCGAAACCTCAATTTACAGAGCTTCGCGAACAGCCTTGAAGTATAAATGGCATGGCGAGTCATGTGCCCAGCGTCTCAAGTGAATTGGCTAATCGCTTTGGCGGCCTTTAAAGGAGGGACTATTCCAAGGTTTGACCAGGAATTTTGGCGTCTAAATAAATAGCTTTCAATGGCTGTATTCTGGCAATGAGCAGAATACAGAAGCTCTTGTTATCAGTATTTTCAGGGCTCAATTTTTGGGAGGGGAGGCTGCAAAATCTTTTTCTGTATTTTACACCTGAGGTCGAATATTTTTCTAATTTCCTTTGATTTTATGGCTTTCCTAACAGTTCAATTTCGGTCATTTCCAAAGGTTTCATACATTCTTTGCGAAGTGGTTATTTATACTGATTCTAAATTAATTAAATGATCGTTGAGTCTTCTGTAAAATGCTGTGAATCAGTAATATATAGAGTGGTTTTAAGGGGCTTTTTACTGGTTTTCAAGAATAAAATTTAGTTTGAAATAAGGCCTTCTGATACTACCTTTGCCACGAGTTTCAAGAATTGGGACAATCTGTGATCAAAAATAGACTTTACATGGTAGCTAGAAAAACCATTGTTCGTTATGCGACAGCATGCCTGCTAGTATGCTGTTTTGTTTTTTCTGGGCAGCAATCTTTTGCACAACGCGATGCTGTACCAACCGATGAAGCCATCATTGCTGAAGGAGAAAAACTCTTCAACGAATATCAGTGTAATTCCTGTCATAATGTGGTTGGAAAAAAAGTAGGGCCGGCATTGGCAGGTGTTTACGACCGCAGAGATTTGGACTGGATTTACAGCTGGGTAAAAAATTCTCAGGCAATGATTGCCGCAGGAGATCCACAGGCTACGGCACTCTGGAATGAGTACAAGCCTTCGGCCATGACCCCTTACGATCTGGAGAATGATCAGATTTTGGCCATTATGGCCTATGTAAGAAATGTAGAGGAGAACCCTCCGGCCGACAAGAATACTGTAACCGGTGGTGGTGAAGAAGGGCCTGCTGGAGGTTCAGGAGTGCCTGAATCTTACCTTAATATAATAGTAGCGGCTCTTATTGTGGTGCTGGTACTCATTCTTATTGTATTGGCCATCATTATTGGAGTGCTTAAAAAGTACCTTCAGGATAAAGAAAATATTTCTGAAGAAGACAAGGAGATTGTAAACGAGAAGTTTAGCCTGGTGGCTTTTGTAAAGAGCCCAACAGTTATCGGTATTGTCACTTTTCTTGTAATTGCTCTGGCAGCCAAAAATGTAATTGACGGCCTCTACACTATCGGTGTTCAGCAAGGCTATGCTCCAAAGCAGCCAATTGCTTTTTCTCACAAGCTGCATGCCGGTGAATATGAAATTGCTTGTCAATATTGCCATACCGGTGTGGAAATAGGTAAGTCTGCCAATATTCCTTCAGTGAATATCTGTATGAACTGCCATAGTTCAATCAAGACAGACTCTCCGGAAATTCAAAAACTTTATGCTGCTCAGGAGAGTGGCGAACCCATTGAATGGGTTAGAATTCACAACCTGCCTGATTTGGCTTACTTCAATCACTCACAGCACGTGAAGGTAGGTGGTGTAGAATGCCAGACCTGTCACGGAGAAATCCAGGAAATGGAAGTGGTGAAACAACACGCTCCATTAACTATGGGTTGGTGTATCGACTGTCACAGAAATACCAGTCTTAATACTCAAGGCAACGGTTACTATGATCGTTTGGTTGAGCTGCATAATCAAAACTCTGCTACACCAATGAATGTAGCCGATATAGGTGGTTTGGAATGTGCCAAGTGTCACTATTAATTAATTGAATTCGCGATTTCTGATTGATATACAATGAAAGAAAATCAAAAAACATACTGGAAAGGTATCGAGCAGTTGACAAACGATGCTGAGTTTGTCAAGAAGAATGAATCAGAGTTTCCTGAGTACCTTCCTATCAGCGAACAAGGAGGAGAGACCAACAACAGGAGAGACTTCCTTAAGTTAATGGGCTTTGGCGTGGCGGCAGCCACCTTGGCGGCTTGTGAAGCCCCGGTAAGAAAGGCCATTCCTTATCTTAACAAGCCTGTAGATGTGGATCCATCGGTTCCCAACTACTACGCATCTACCTATGTGAATGGTGGCGATGCGGTGAGCGTTGTGGTTAAGACCCGTGAGGGAAGACCGATTAAGGTAGAAGGAAACAAATACAGCACCATCACCAAGGGTGGAACCAATGCCCAGGTTGAAGCTTCTGTTCTTTCATTATACGACAAGGAAAGACTAACCAACCCTCTTAAAGAAGGTGCTGAGATTGACTGGGAAACCCTCGACCGTGAAGTGACAGCCAAGCTGGCAGACATTGCGGCCAAAGGTGGCCAAATCAGAATCGTGAGCAATACTGTACTCAGCCCTACCACCAAAAAGGCAGTTGCAGAGTTTGTGGCTAAGTATCCAACAGCTCAGCATGTGTCTTACGACCCTGTTTCGGCTTATGGTATAACTGAAGGAAACAAGAGGTCTTTTGGTGAGGCTATGATACCCTCATACGATTTCAGCAAAGCCAAAACAATCGTAAGTGTTGGAGCCGACTTCCTGGGAACCTGGATTTCGCCAATTGAATTCTCTAAGCAATACGCTCAAACAAGAAAAATTAATGAGCACCATAGAGAGATGTCGAGACACTATCAGTTCGAGTCTAATCTTTCATTGACTGGTGCCAACGCAGATTACAGAACGCCTATTAAACCTTCTCAGGTTGGGCCTTTGGTAGCTGCCATGTACAATGCCATTGCGGCCAAGGCCGGACAGCCAAAGGTGAGTGGTGGTAGTGTTTCTGCAGATTACCTCAATGCCGCAGCCAATGAGCTTTGGGCCAACAGAGGCCAGTCGTTGCTGGTATGCGGATCTAACGACCCTGCAGTTCAGGTGCTGGTAAACGGCATCAACAGTATGTTGGGGAACTATGGCACTACTATTAATGCCAACGCCCCTGTGCATTACCGACAAGGTGATGATATGGCCATGGCCAATCTGGCAAAAGATCTGAATGCCGGAAGAATTGCAGGTCTTATCTTCTTTAACTGTAATCCGCTATATAATTCAGCAGAAGCTTCGGCTTTGGCAGCCGGGGTAGCCAAGGCTACATTGACTGTTTCAACTTCCGATAGGTTGGACGAAACAGCGTCTGCTGTACAGTATGTGGCTCCAGATCATCATTACCTGGAGCAGTGGAACGATGCGGAGTTGAGAAGTGGCTATATCAGCCTTACGCAGCCAACCATTTCACCACTATTCAAGACAAGACAAGCACCTGAGTCGTTCCTTAAGTGGGCCGGACAGGATGTAGAATACTATACCTACCTTCAGAATAACTGGAGAGAAACTTACTTCGCAAAGCAGAGCGACATCTCCAACTTCCAAATGTTCTGGGATAAGGCTCTTTATGATGGAGTAGTAGACTTTGGGACCACCGCAAAAAACCTGAACTATGATTTCGCTGCGGCTGCTACAGCGGCTACCAGTATAGGTCAGAATTACAAGTCGGCTGGTTCTGGATTGGAGTTAGCGCTCTATGAAAAAATTGGTATAGGAGACGGTAGCCAGGCCAATAACCCCTGGTTGCAAGAAATGCCCGATCCTGTAACCAAGGCTACCTGGGACAACTACCTGACCATTTCAATTGCTCAAGCCAACGAACTGGGTATTGAAATGAAAGAAGGAGAGACTCAGTTGGTAAGCCTAACAGTAGGAGGAAATACCATTGAAGTACCTGCACTGGTTCAGCCAGGTCAGGCCGAAGGTACGGTAGGCTTGGCCATAGGTTATGGCCGAACAAAAGCCGGAAGAGTAGCCAATGGAGTGGGTGTAAATGCCTATCCTTTCATTACCAAACTAAATGGTGCCAATACCATGGACGTGCTGGCAGGAGTATCGGTGGCAGCTACCGGTAAACCCTACAGAATTGCCCAAACTCAAACTCATCAGACCTACATGGGACGTGAAAACGTGATCCAGGAATCGGTTTTGACGGAGTATAAGAAAGATACCAAAGCCGGACGAGTATATCCTAAAATATACAAAGACGGCAAATACTATAAGCCTTCTAAAATTACCCTTTGGAGTGGTCACGAGTACAACAACCACCACTGGGGAATGACCATAGACATGAACTCTTGTACAGGCTGTTCGGCATGTACAGTGGCTTGTCAGGCAGAGAATAACATTCCTGTAGTAGGTAAAGAAGAGGTGCTCAACCGTAGAGAAATGGCCTGGATAAGAATAGACAGGTATTACTCTGCTGCCAACCCTGCCGGCAATAAAAAAGAGCTGGAGCAGGCTGCGGCCAATCCGGAAGTAACCTTCCAGCCTATGATGTGTCAGCATTGTAACAACGCACCATGCGAAACGGTGTGTCCTGTGGCAGCTACCACTCATAGTACTGAAGGTCTTAACCAAATGACTTACAACAGATGTATTGGTACAAGATACTGTGCCAACAACTGTCCTTATAAAGTAAGACGATTCAACTGGTTTAAATACCACGACAATACGCAGTTCGACAAGAACTCTTCCATGAACAATGATTTGGGTAAAATGGTATTGAACCCAGATGTTACTGTTCGAGCAAGAGGTGTAATGGAGAAGTGTAGCATGTGTGTGCAGCGTATTCAGGCTGGTAAACTTGCCGCTAAGCGTGAAGGCAGAAGACCAGTTGATGGAGAGATCAACACGGCTTGTGCATCGGCTTGTCCTTCAGATGCCATTACTTTTGGAGACCTTAACGATCCTAATTCTAAAATCTCTCAGCTACTTCAGATTGAAGAGAAGAAAGAAGGAGAGAAGGTTACCGAGCGTGTGGTGAATGAAGACAGAGCATACCATGTGCTGGAAGAGCTGAACGTGAATCCGAACGTTTGGTACATGACCAAGATCAGAAACAAGGATAAAGAAACAACAGAAGCTTAAAATAAACCGAAAGAATATGCAGGTTACTTCATCCGTAAGAAAACCTTTAATCACAGGCGGTAAGACCGTTCATGATGTTACCGAAGACATCTGTAGACAGGTAGAAGCTAAGCCCTCCAAACTTTGGGGAATGGCCTTCGGAATTTCAGTTGTCACGCTTCTCATAGGTTTTGTGGCCGTGGCCACCACCCTTTGGGAAGGAATCGGAATGTGGGGTCTTAATAAAACCGTAGGTTGGGCCTGGGATATTACCAACTTCGTATGGTGGGTTGGTATAGGTCACGCAGGAACACTGATTTCTGCCATTCTTTTGCTCTTCAGACAGAAATGGAGAATGTCCATCAACCGGGCAGCAGAGGCAATGACTATATTTGCTGTTATTTGTGCTGCTCAATTCCCAATACTACACATGGGTCGTCCGTGGCTGGGAGCATACTGGGCACTGCCTTTACCTAACACTTTCGGTTCGCTTTGGGTAAACTTTAACTCTCCGCTTCTGTGGGACGTTTTCGCCATCTCTACTTACTTCTCCGTATCGCTCGTTTTCTGGTTTCTTGGGCTAGTTCCCGACTTTGCCACTATTCGAGACAGAGCTACCGGTATTCGTAAGAAGATTTATGGTGCACTCTCTCTTGGGTGGGATGGTGCCGCAAAGACCTGGAGTCGCTATGAGTCCGTATCGCTGATATTGGCTGGTTTGGCTACTCCGCTGGTACTTTCAGTACACACCATTGTATCGTTCGACTTTGCTACCTCAGTAATTCCTGGATGGCACACCACCATTTTCCCTCCTTACTTCGTGGCGGGTGCTATATTCTCAGGTTTTGCCATGGTGCTAACGCTTATGTTGGTAACACGGGCCGTATTTAAACTGCAAGACTACATCACTATTGAACACATCGAAATGATGAACATAGTGATCATTGTAACCGGGTCTATTGTAGGTATTGCCTACATCACTGAGTTCTTTATTGCCTGGTACTCAGGAGTTCCGGCAGAACAATATGCCTTCTACAACAGAATGCAAGGACCTTACTGGTGGGCTTACTGGTCGATGATGACATGTAACGTAATTTCACCTCAGCTTTTCTGGTTTAAAAAGATCAGAACCAGCATTGCAGCCACTTTCATACTTTCAATCATTGTGAACATTGGTATGTGGTTCGAGCGCTTTGTAATTATTGTTACTTCATTGCACAGAGACTTCTTGCCTTCTTCATGGGCAATGTTCTATCCAACTATTTACGATGTTGGGGTATATGTATTCACCTTCGGGCTATTCTTCACCGCGTTCTTCCTTTTTGCGAAGTTCTTCCCGGTAATCAACATGGCCGAAGTAAAAAGTATTATCAAATCATCATCTGAAAAAACTGCTTAATCATGAGTGACTCTAAGAATTTCTTATTGGGCGTCTTTGATGACGAAGATGTTTTGCTAAAAGCAGTTGGCAAAATCCGTGGTGCTGGCGTGAAGATCCACGAAGTATATTCTCCCTTTCCAGTTCACGGATTGGATGAAGAGCTTGGGTATAAGCGTTCTAGGCTTCCAATTGCAGCCTTTATGTTTGGTGCCCTGGGCACAACGCTGGCCCTGGTAATGCAAATTTGGATGTTGGGTGTTGACTGGCCCATGATTATTGGTGGTAAAAACTTTATCGCTCTTCCGGATTTTGTGCCGGTAACCTTTGAGCTTACCGTTCTTTTGGCCGCTTTTGGTATGGTGGGTACTTTTTTGGTAGCCAGCGACCTTAAGCCATGGAAAGATCCTAAGATGTTGGATTTGAGAATTACGGACGACAAGCACGTAATGGCCATCGATCTTGGTAAAAATGCAGGTCTTCAGGAAGCACAGATAAATGCCTTGTTGAAAGACTCTGGTGCAGTTGAAGTGAATAATAAAAATGTTGAAGAATAAGCCTTCTAAAGATATGATTCAGAAATTGAAAGTTTCTATTCCTATGCTGGCGCTCGCATTAGCCTGCGGTTGTGCGGCCAAGGGCGACTATACCGGCCTGGAATATGCCCCTCAGATGTATCATTCTGTGCCTTACGAGCCGCTTACGCAAATCAAAGACGAAGAGGCGGGTAAATGGCTTAGCAACAGAGAGGATGAAAAAGGAGAATTTTATAACTCCAACCCAAACAATCCTTATGCACAAAATGTCAGAAAGCCAGTAGAAGGTACGGTGAGAAGAAACCCTAACGATATGCTGCCTTACAGACTGGAAAAGGATGATATAACTGCGGCTGCTGCTATAGAAAACCCTTTCCCTGCCAGCGAAGAAATCATTGCAGAAGGCAGAAGACTGTATACTCAGTTTTGTCAGCATTGCCACGGTGCTAGTGGTAAGGGCGATGGAAAAGCCGGTGTGGCTTATGCAGGTGTGCCTTCATATACAGCACCTGCTCAGAGAAATTTGTCTCAAGGACACATCTTCCATGTTATCACTCACGGAATTAGACGTATGGGAGCACATGGTTCTCAGATTAGCGAAGATAAGCGATGGAAAATCGCAAGGTACGTTCAAACATTACAGCAACAGTAAACCGTAAATTTTTAAGAAATGGCAAAAGAAGTATTCGATTTTAACGCTGGCCTTAAGAAGAAGATCACTATAACCTTTATAGTGGGTGCGGTAATGTTGCTTATAGGGGCATTGAACCCGCAAAAAAACAGCCACCACGAAGAAGCAGGCCATGGTGACGATACACACGGAACAGAACAGCACGATGATGCTGCAGGCGAGCATGGTGACGAAGGTCATGCTTCACTCACCGATGGAGACTATGAAGTACTAGCCACCGCTGGTGGAGCCGAAGGAGAAGAAGAGCACGGTAAAGGTTGGTTCGAGCGGTTTAAAGTAGACCTGTGGATCAATAATGTGTACTTTACCGGTCTGGCACTGATAGGTATTTTCTTCTTTGCAATACAGTATGCCGCACAGGCCGGATGGTCGGCCTACATTGTGCGAATCCCGCTTTCAATGGCTCATTGGATTTTACCTGCCGGAGTACTCATGGTATTGACATACCTCTTTGTGAGTCATGATGTATTCCATTGGACACACAGCGATTTGTATGAAGTGGGTGGCGATCACTACGATGGTATTATAGCAGGAAAACAAGCTTACTTCTTTGCTCCTCTGGAGGGCGGAAGTTTCCCTCTGTTTTTTGTGCTTCGCATGGTTGTTTTCTTCGCACTTTGGGTTTGGTTGTTCAAGAAGTTGAAAGGCCTTTCATTGGCCGAAGATGAGTTAGGAGGAGATACCTACTGGCACAAAATGAGAAAATGGTCAGCCATTTTCCTGGTGATCTTTGCCGTGTCTTCCTCAGTTTCGGCATGGGATTGGGTGATGTCTATAGATACTCACTGGTTCTCAACTATGTTTGGTTGGTATGTATTTGCAAGCTGGTTTGTTACTGGCCTGGCCTTCATTACTCTGGTTACCGTTCTGTTGAAGGAAGCCGGATATCTACCTCAGGTTACCACCAACCACTTGCACGATCTGGGTAAGTTTGTTTTCGCATTCAGTATTTTCTGGACATACATTTGGTTCTCTCAGTTCTTGCTGATCTACTACGCCAACATTCCGGAAGAGTCGGTATACTTTGTAGAGCGATTCCTTAGCGATAAATACGCTCCGTTCTTCTTTGTCAATCTGGTGTTGAACTTCTTCTTCCCATTCCTGACATTGATGACCAGAGATGCCAAGCGTTTGAATGTGTTCCTGAAGATGGTTTGCATAGTAGTAATGTTTGGTCACTTCATAGATTTCTATCTAATGATGACCCCGGGTACTATGGGAGAAAACGGATTCTTCGGATTTACTGAAATAGGAATGTACTTGATGTTTGGTTCTGCCTTTGTGTTTGTGGTGTTAAAAGCAATGTCTTCTTATGCTTTGGTACCCAAGAACCATCCCATGTTACAAGAAGCAAAACATCACCATATTTAAAATATTGACAAAAGAGATATGTTTGGTTTTTACATAGCACTTGCAGTTTTCCTAGTAGTAGCCATTCTGTTGTTGATCTTCAGAATTACTAGGCTGGTTAATGTGGTTAAAGGAACAGGAGAGGAGACTACCAGCAGTAGCAACAACATGAATGCGGTACTCATGATCGTGTTTATGGTTCTGTTCTTTGGCTTAGCAGGATGGTATTCCTGGGCTCATTTCGATGCCTACGACCCTCCGGTAGCTTCAGAACATGGTGAGTTAACAGATAAATTGTTCTGGAGAACCATGTGGATTACCGGTATCGTATTCGTGGTTACCAACATCCTTTTGTTTGTATTCTCTTATAAGTACCGTTACAACAAAAACAAGCGCGCCTTATTCTATCCGCACAACAACAAGTTGGAGTACCTTTGGACTGGTGTACCGGCCATTGTATTGACTTGGTTGGTAATTTCGGGTTGGATGGCCTGGGATGGAATAATGAGCGAAGCCCCTGAAGAGTCTGAGCAAATTGAGATCATGGGCTATCAGTTCGCGTGGTCAATCCGCTACGGAGGAATGGACAACCAGGTGGGCGACTATGACTACCGACTCATTGATGCCATCAATACGCATGGAGTAGACTTCTCCGACAGAGCCAACTTTGATGATTTTATGAGCAACTCTTTGGTAATTCCTAAAGGAAAGCCGGTGTTGCTTAAAATTAGAGCCAGAGATGTCCTTCACTCTGTATTTATTCCTCACATGAGAGTGAAAATGGATGCCGTACCGGGTATGCCAACGCAATTCTGGTTTGTAGCCAATAAGACTACAGAAGAAATGAGAGTAGAAGAAGGTAATCCCGATTTCAATTACGAGCTGGCTTGTACTGAAATTTGTGGAGAGGGACACTTCTCTATGAGTAAAATTGTGACTGTACTTGAGCCTGAAGAGTATGAGAAGTGGAAGGCTGAGCAGAAGTCGTGGTTATCTAAAAACCCGTCTTACATGTCGCAAGTACCAGATAATTTGAAAGAACTGGCCATGGTTTCGGCTGGCATTAACGAATAAAAAGAACTTAACATCATTAGAATATGGCAACAGCAGCAGAAGCGCATATTGATGTACATGGCCATGACGATCACCACGATCATGACCATGAGCAGTCATTTATTTCTAAATATATATTTTCTACCGACCATAAGACCATTGCCAAACAATTCCTGATTACGGGTATTATTTGGGCAGTAATTGGAGCGGCTCTTTCGGCTATTTTCCGTTTACAGCTTGGTTTTCCAGAGGCAGACCTCGGTTGGTTGAGGCCTCTTTTAGGTAAATGGATTTCTCCTGAAGGAACCCTTGACCCTGAATTCTATCTGGCCTTGGTAACCATGCATGGTACCATTATGGTGTTCTTTGTATTGACAGCCGGATTGAGCGGTACATTCTCGAACTACCTTATTCCATTGCAAATTGGTGCCAGAGATATGGCCTCAGGCTTTATGAACATGCTTTCTTACTGGTTCTTCTTTGTTTCCAGTGTAATCATGCTCATCTCTCTGTTTATTGAAACAGGACCGGCCTCAGGTGGATGGGTGGTTTATCCGCCACTTTCTGCACTACCGGAAGCCATGTCGGGCTCCGGATTGGGTATGACTTTGTGGTTGGTAGCCATGGTGTTCTTTATTGCATCTTCATTGTTGGGAGGTATCAACTATGTGTCTACCGTTATTAACCTCAGAACAAAAGGGATGACCTTTAGCCGACTTCCGTTGACTATTTGGGCCTTCTTCCTTACTGCGGTAATCGGTATTCTGTCTTTCCCTGTGTTGTTTGCTGCAGCTTTGTTGTTGGTATTCGACAGAAGCTTTGGAACCTCATTCTATTTGTCAGAAATCTATATCAATGGGGAGGCACTTCCCAATGTTGGAGGTAGCCCAATTTTGTACCAGCACTTGTTCTGGTTCTTAGGTCACCCCGAAGTATATATTGTACTCTTGCCAGCCCTGGGTATTACTTCAGAAATTATTGCCACTAACTCCAGAAAACCAATTTTCGGATACAAGGCCATGATTATCTCAATGATGGGTATCACATTCTTATCCTTCATTGTATGGGCACACCACATGTTCGTTTCAGGTTTGAACCCATTCCTTGGATCAATATTCATGTTCCTGACCTTAATCATTGCGGTGCCTTCGGCAGTAAAGGTGTTCAACTATCTTACCACGCTTTGGAAAGGTAACATTGTCTTTACACCGGCCATGTTGTTCTCTATTGGTTTGGTGTCGGTATTTATATCAGGTGGTATTACCGGTATTTTCCTTGGAAACTCGGCTATCGATATTCAGTTGCACGATACTTACTTTGTGGTGGCTCACTTCCACCTGGTAATGGGTGCGGCATCATCGTTCGGTCTGTTGGCAGGTGTTTACCACTGGTTCCCTAAAATGTTTGGCAGAATGATGGACGCCAGACTTGGTTATATTCACTTCTGGTTAACCTTCATTGGTATTTATTCGGTATTCTTCCCAATGCACTACATTGGTATTGCCGGATTCCCAAGAAGATACTATTCATTTACCAACTTCGATGCCTTTAGCGGATTCACCGATTTGAACATGTTCATTTCGATTGCGGCTATTGCTACCTTCATTGGCCAGTTTATTTTCCTTTTCAACTTCTTCTATAGCATTTTTAGAGGAAGAAAGGCTCCGGCCAACCCTTGGAAGTCGACCACGCTGGAGTGGACTACTCCCCGAGTACCTGGGCACGGCAACTGGCCTGGTGAAATTCCGAAAGTGTATCGTTGGGCTTACGATTATTCTAAGCCGGGTGCTGAAGATGACTTTATACCACAAACTGTTCCTTTCTCTCAAACCATGGAATCTAACCTTCCTCATGAGAACGATATGATTGCTTTGGAGAAGGAAATGGATGCAGAGGAGATTGTGGTTCATGAAGCCAAGCACTAACAAAGGAAGATCATTTAGGCGGTTTTCGGCCGTCACTATCATAGCCGTTTATTTGCTGATAGCGGTAGGCGGTATTGTAAGAACTACAGGGTCGGGAATGGGATGTCCTGACTGGCCCAAATGTTTCGGGAGCTGGGTTCCACCAACCGATGAAAGCCAGCTCCCGGCTAATTATAAGGAAGTATACGTTCAGCAGAGGGTTGATAAAAACGTGAAGTTTGCCAGATACTTATCGGCTTTAGGGTTCGGTGAGTTGGCCAATCAAGTGGAAAATGACCCTTCAATACTGGAGGAGGAAGATTTCAACCCGGTTAAAACCTGGACAGAATATGTGAATCGCCTGATTGGTGCGATTATAGGACTCCTGATATTTGGTACTGCGGTGCTTTCAGTGAGGTTCTGGAAAGAAGATAAACTAATCACTGTTCTTTCATTTCTTGCATTTGTACTCGTAGGTTTCCAGGGATGGATCGGGTCGATTGTGGTGAGTACGAACCTGCTGCATTGGATGATTACCATACACATGCTCATTGCTTTGGTGATTGTTTGCCTGCTCATATATGTATATCACAGATCTAAACCGGTTCAGTCTGATTATAGCTCCAGCCGTCTTGGTACACTAAAAAGACTTACCCTCCTTTGCCTTAGTTTAAGCCTCATTCAAGTGGTGTTAGGCACGCAGGTAAGAGAGTCTATAGACATGCTGGCCAAATCGTTGGAAAGGTCTGAGTGGGTAGCCAATCTTGGGCTTACTTTCTATATCCATAGGTCATATTCACTCTTACTATTGGGGCTGCATGCTTTTCTGCTTTGGAAATTGTGGAAAGAAGATATACGGCATACGCAGTTGGTGAAACCTACCAGATGGTTGATGGCCATAGTGGTTATTGAAATAGTAAGTGGGGTCATAATGGCCTACTTTGCCGTACCTGCTGCTATACAACCAGTGCATTTGCTTTTAGGATCGGTGATGATTGGAGTGCAGTATTATCTGTGGCTCATGTTGAGAGAAAAAGAATTGAAGTTGGCCTGAAATGGTTAATAACACAGCAAATATCAATGTAGAACTCACAGTTTCTCAAAAGGTGAAAGCCTTTGTGGAACTAATGAAAATGAGGCTGTCGCTTTTAGTAGCGTTCTCCTCTGCCTTTGGCTATGCGTTGGCTATGGGGGGCAGAGTAGACTGGATGCAACTGGCTGCTTTATTTGTGGGGGGCTGGTTGGTGAGCGGAGCCTCGTGTACTGTGAATCAGGTGTTGGAAAAAGACTATGACCGGGTAATGAAACGTACTCAGAATCGTCCATTGCCCACCGAACGATTATCTAACTCTGAATCGCTGTGGTTTGCTCTGGTAGTGGCCTGTTTAGGAATTGGCCTCTTGTGGGTATCTACCAACTTGCTTACCGTTGGTCTTTCATTGCTCTCTATGGTGCTGTATAGTTTTGTATATACACCTTTAAAGCGAGTAGGGCCAATTGCCGTTTTCGTGGGAGCTTTTCCAGGAGCCTTGCCTCCATTGTTGGGTTGGACTGCGGCAACGGGGTCTATTTCCCATGAAGCGCTTATTATTTTCGGAATTCAATTCATCTGGCAGTTTCCACACTTTTGGGCGATAGCCTGGGTGGCCGATGATGATTATAAAAAGGCAGGTTTTAAGCTACTTCCGGTAAAAGGGGAGAAGGATATGAAAACGGCTTTTCAGATTATGACTTATACCCTGTTCCTGATTCCATTGGGTCTGTTGCCCACGTATTTTGGTCTTACAGGTATAAACTCGGCAGTTGTTGCCACGGTTTGTGGAGTGCTGTTCTTAGCCTCAACCATTAAGTTAATGAGAGATCAGTCGCGTAAGTCGGCATTGAGGATCATGTTTGGTTCCTTTTTGTACTTACCGATTGTGCAGATTGCGTATTTGTTGGATATGGTAAAATGATGATGGCTGAAGATTACAAACTTGTAGATACACCGGTGGAACAACCCCTTTCAATGCATCCTAAAAAATTTGCACTGTGGTTGTTCATCGTGACGGTGGTTATGATTTTTGCCGCCTTCACCAGTGCCCACATTGTGCGCCAGGCCGATGGCGATTGGTTGATATACGACTTGCCCACTATGCTATGGTATACTTCGGCCATTATTCTGTTGAGCAGTGTGTTTATGCAATGGGCCTACATGGCGGCTAAAAAAGACAAACTGGAGCAGGTAAAACTGGCCTTGGCTATTACAACAGTACTGGGAATTCTATTTCTGGTAGGACAGGTTAAAGCCTGGGGGCAGTTGGTAGATAATAACATTTACTTTAACGGTAACCCCGCAGGAAGCTTCCTGTACGTGTTTACCTTTGTTCATGCCCTGCACTTAGTCAGCGGTGTGATATATCTGATATATATGCTAATTTCGTCTTACAAATATAAGGTGCACGCCAAGAACATGCTCAACATGGAAATGTGTTCTACCTGGTGGCACTTCTTAGGCGGACTTTGGATTTATTTGTTCATATTTTTATTGCTGAATCATTAAATAACTAACCAAATCTATGGCAACTACTGCTACAATAAGTAAAAAGAACCTCTGGGGTGGAGGGGTAGAGCCTCTGAAGGCCAGCTATGGTAAGCTGATGATGTGGTTCTTTCTACTGTCAGATGCGTTTACCTTTTCTGGTTTGCTCATTACCTATGCATTCCTGCGTTGGAGTGCTCCGGCCTATAAGGGAGATCCAGATGCATTCACCTTCTCAACCGAGTACTGGCCAATTCCGGAAAAGGTATATGAGGCCTTCCCTGGTTTTCATGGTGTTGAGCTTCCTTTGGTTTTTGTTGGTTTAATGACCTTCATCCTCATTTTGAGCTCTGTGACCATGGTATTGGCAGTAGAGGCAGGACACAGAATGGATAAAAAGGGTGTGGTAAAATGGATGCTATGGACCATTATTGGTGGTTTTGCTTTCTTGTCTTGCCAGGCTTGGGAGTGGAGTCACTTTATTGCCGGAACTGATACAGCAACCATAGGTGATGTAGTGATCAATGGAGTTTGGAAAGAAAACTATGAAATATTTGGAGCCAACCTCACATACAATCAATATGGACCTCCGGCCTTTGCCGCACTATTCTTCTTTATTACCGGATTCCACGGATTCCACGTGTTCTCTGGGGTAGTGCTTAATGTAATTATCTTCTTTAATGCAGCCAATGGCCTGTATGAAAGAAGAGGGCACTATGAAATGGTTGAAAAAGTTGGCCTCTACTGGCACTTTGTAGACCTCGTTTGGGTATTTGTGTTTACTTTCTTCTACTTGATTTAAAAGACTTTTTATAATGGAACAAGCAACAACTAACGTAGTGGCTCAACCGGCCGACAGATCGAAAATACTGGGTATTTGGAAGATAGCCGGTATACTGGCTTTCGTTACGGCAATAGAGTATGTATTTGCCTTTACTATGGATGCCGGAACTCTACGCTCAGCAATATTTATTGGTTTAACCATTGTTAAAGCTTTCTACATTGTCTCTGAGTTTATGCACCTGGGGCATGAAGTGAAAGGTTTGATTTACTCAATCATTTTACCCATGATCTTTATTGTGTGGCTTATTGTGGCCCTGGTAAACCTGGAAGGTGCAGCCATAAAAGAATCTAAGGGTGTGCAGGACTATGAACCTGCAGGAACAGAGCACGTGGAAGAATCGCATTAGATGAAGCAAGATTTTCATTAAGTACAGAATCAGGTCAAATCCATTGGCCTGATTTTTTAGTTTATAAAGCATGGGAAAGAAGGCCGTATTTCTGTTTTTATTAATCGCTCTGCCGGTAATGATTTTTCTATTCCTGAAATTCTTTGGGAGAAACGAATTCACTATACCGGTATACTACGAGCAAGGACTTGGCGACTCGCTTTCAACTCCCTGTTTAGACAAGGCCAATAAGCAATACCTTGTTAACTCAGATTTGCTTCCAAAAGGAGGTATTAATATTGTCCATTTTGAACAAGCCGATGGCCCCGTTCTAAAGTCTCGCTTAGAAGAATTGGAGCGGGTGCAAGATGTCTTCTATGAAGACGATCATATCCGGTTAAACACGTTTCTTAACAGTCAGACCATTGCACTGGATGATATAACAGATTATAACAGGCGTATTCAGTTTCTTGATCAGTTTTGGAATATGGAGGCGCTGGATAGCGCATCTTGGGCAGAACTTAAATACTGCTCCATGGCCATGACCCCTCTTGACAACCGTGTGGTGCTGGTAGATGCCGCAGGGAGAATACGGGGTTATTACAATATTTTGGAGCGGAAAGAAACAGACCGCCTTATCCTTGAGTTAAGAATTTTAAAAACCGAAGAATAGTATGGCACAAACGCTGGAAAAGAAAAAGTCGATGGTGTGGATTCGTATCCTTTCAGTAGCAATACCACTCGCAGTGGCTGTATTGCTTGGCTTACCTACCAAACTCAACCTGGGTGAGTGGGTGTACAACCTTCCGCATGCCATAGGGGCTATTAATACTCTTACTTCGGTTTGTCTTATTGCGGCCTTTATAGCGGTAAAACAAAAGAAGATCAAGCTTCACCAACAAATGAATACGGCCGCTTTTATTTTAGGCGCTATATTTCTTGTACTCTACGTCTTGTACCATGCCAGTGCTCAATCTACTCCTTATGGAGGCGAAGGAGCTTCAAGGTACATCTACTATTTCTTTCTTATTTCTCATATTCTGTTGTCCATTGGGGTTGTGCCGCTTGTGTTACTGGCTTTCTATTATGCCCTCAACAACATGATCGATAAGCATAAAAAGATTGTGAAGTATACTTTTCCAATCTGGCTATATGTATCTGTTACGGGTGTTATTGTTTACTTGATGATTTCTCCCTATTACATGCATTGATGGGAATTATGAGCATTAAGAATTATCTTTGCAGCATGAGTAAGCTCTGGAGAAAATCGGTATGGGTTGGGTTATTTCTGATGGTTTCAGGAACTCAATTACTAGCGCAATGTGCCATGTGCCGTGGTTCCGTTGAGTCTACCGTAAGTGCCGGAGATACCTCCATGGCAGCCAATCTCAACCTTGGTATACTTTATCTGTTCTTTACACCATACGTGTTGGTAGCAGCTATCGCCATTATTTGGTACAAAACCAGTAGAAAAAATGTCAGAAAAGCCAAAGGTGCTGGCAGTATTGCAGGGTAGGTGCCCTCAATGCAGAAAGGGCAAACTTTTCCAACACACGGCCTACAATCTGAGCAAGTTCACGCAAATTAATACGCATTGCAGCCATTGCGGGGTGAAGTTTGAGAGAGAACCACGATTTTTCGATGGCGCTATGTACATTAGCTATGGGCTCTCTGTGGGGCTCTTTCTGGTGTCTGCCTTTATCATTTACCTCTTCTTTCATCCGGTTTCCGAAAACGTTTATATGATCGCAATCATATCGGAGGTTGTGCTGCTCTATCCCCTCATGTTTCGTTATTCCCGTATTTTCTACCTCTATCTCTTTGGGGAGCTAAAGTTTGGCGGTTCTATGAAGTAATTCTTTCACTACGCAAACTATTCACCGCCATTTAGGTAATATTTTTGCTTGGTGCTCCCTAATTCTTCCCATGCGGGAAATTATTGTTAGATTTCATCGTAGAAAAAAGGGTGATTAGATTGAGCCGCATTCGACAGTTATTATTCCAGCACAAAGCCTTTTTGTTGAGCGTATTATTGGTTGGGCTCACCCTGATAATTGACGAAGCTATTTTCTCTGACCAAAGGAGAAGGGTAAACCCTCAGGAAACTATAACGGAAAATCTGCACAAACAACTCAATGAGCTGGATGGGCTGTTGCAGCAATTGAGCGACATAGCCGTAGTGGATCTCAGTCGTCTTTTCAACCGTTTTGAGAGCAATGATGAAATGCCCTACTTCATCTATGAAAACGGGGAGGTAATCTATTGGAGTACCAACCGCTTTGTACCCAAATATGGCACACTGGATGGTACTTACATTTATCGGTTTCTGGAGCTCAAGAGTGGCAAGTACATAGTAAAGCGCAAAGTGATTAACAGCTCGCAAAACCGCGTAGTTGAGATTTACGCACTCCTTCCGCTTACATCGGACGTGGCTCTCAACGAAAGCTTTGAAGAACACGGGCTAAACGGAGAAATTTTTGGACGCTCATCTTTCACACTCAATGCTCAGGAACAGGAGAATGGCAAAAATATTTATGCTCCGGAGGGTATTTTCCTCTTTTCGTACGAAGGAACCCAACGCATGAAGATTGATTATCCGAAGTATGCGGTCTTTATATTGGTGCTCTACCTGGTAGCTATTTACTTTTTCCTGAAGTCGGGTTATGACTATGCCCAATACCTCACCAATAGAAACTATCTGACGCTTGGTGTGTTGGTTTTAGTCATTTTCATTGGTGTTACCCGCTACTTTATGTTGCGCTATGAGTATCCGCTAAGTGTGGTGGAGTGGTCACTTTTTGAACCTGATCAGTTTGCCGAAAGCTTATGGCAACCGTCATTGGGCGATTTTTTACTTAATCAGTTGGCCATAGTGGCGATAGTTACTTTCACCTTCCTTAGACTCAGAAAACGTCAAACCGATCGCCATAGGATTAAACCTCTGGCGGTGGTGGGAGGTACTCTTTTCTTGCTGGCCAGTCTGCTGTATTTTGTTCAGGAGATAAGCTCACTGTTTGTCAATTCGCAGTGGTCTTTCGATGTAGGAACAGACATCAACTTCTCGCCCTTCAAGCTCATGGCTTATTGGGGAATCTTTGTGCTTGGTATTATTCCCTTTATTTCTGCTCATTATCTGAGTATAGAGTTAAGCAAAACCGACAAGAGAAAATGGGTACTAATGGTCTTGGGTGCAATTTGCTTGGTTCTGATAATTGTATCGGTAGGTTGGCCTTCTCAATATGTAATTGTGGGCCTTGTAATGGCCATATACTTACTTGTAGTAGTGGGCTTTCATTTTGCGGAGCAGCTAAGTCAGGCCAACTATTCCACTTTCCTTTACCTCTTTACTACCGCTTTGTTGGTGGCCACCATTTGTAGTGTGGTGTTGGACAGTCACATAAAAGAAGAGCGGCTGTCCAATAAGCGCATGTTAGCCACCAGGCTTTTGTCTGAAAATGATTGGGAAGCCGAATACTTGTTGTCTCAGGCAAAAGAACGCATAGAGTCAGATGTGCTCATACAGGCCAACATTACCAATCCATTTTCTTCCAAAGAACTTATCCGTCAAAAAATACAAAGGGTGTTTCTGGGCGATTACTTCGATAAATATGAGATAAATATTCTCTTGTTTAATGGTCGGGGAGCTCCTGTTAGTTCGGCTACCACGGTGAATTACGATGGTTTTTTACAGAGCCACGCCAGGCCGGAAAAAGAAACCTCTGTTGAGGGACTCTATTTCAATAGAAGTAATTATCCGGTAGCACTCAATCAATACTATCTGTTCAATGAAATAAAGCGATACAATACCATAATTGGTTATGTAATAGTCATTCTCGATAGAAAGGAGGTGCTTAACAATAGCATATTGCCAAGGCTTTTATTAAGCGAGTCGGCTCCATCTCAAGGTCTGAGGCATTTAGACTATGCCGTGTTTGAAGGAGAGAAGCTGGTAAAGAGTGTTGGCGACTTTAACTACAGAAGAGATTTCGATGTGAGCATGCTCTCTAATCCGGCTATTTACGATGGAACAATGAGCCTGGCGGGTTATGACCATCTGGCAGTAAAAAATCAGGCCAACAACCAGGTGTATATAATCTCTAACCATCACTACCCCCTACAGTATGTAATTACCAACTTCAGCATCTTTTTCTTGTTTACGGTAGCCATGATTATTCTCATTTTCGGAATTTCCGCAGGCTACTTCAATTGGAGAAAGCAATCCGTAACGCTTTCAGCCAAAATTCAGATTCTACTCAATTTTGCCTTCTTCTTGCCACTTATTATTGTGAGTATTGTGGTACTCAGGCTGGTGAACAAAACGGTGGAGACCAATATTGAGAATCAGTACCTTTCTACTACTGAAAGTGCAGCACAAAATATAGCCAACCAGTTGCAGGCCTTTTTGGAAGGGCAGAATGAGAATAATGAGGCCCTGGAAAACCGAATTGCAGAAATAAGCCAATATGCCCGGGCCGACATGAACTTGTTCAATACCAATGGCCGACTGATCGCTACCAACCAACGGCTTATCTTCGATAATGAGTTACTAGCACCTTTCATTAACCCACAGGCCATGGCAGGAATTGTGGAATCCGGAGAGCGCGAAGAGCTGTATATTGAACGGGTGGGTAATCTCGACTTGAGTTATAAGGCTACTTATTATGGCATCCGGTCCAACGAAAATAATGCTTTATTGGGAGTATTGAGTATGCCGTTTTTCGATTCGGAAGAACAGTTGAAAGCCGAACAACGCGATATTCTCTCCAACATACTCAACTCATTCACCTTCATCTTTGTCATCTTTGTAGTGCTATCGTTTCTGGCTTCCAGAATACTCACATACCCATTTAAGTACCTCACAGAGAAGATTAAGACCACTACACTCTCCAACCTAAACGAGCCCATTTCCTGGCCAGCCGATGATGAAATTGGTCTGATGGTCAGGGAGTACAACAAAATGCTCAGCAATTTGGAGAAGAGTAAAAAGGCTCTGGCACTGAGCGAGAAGGAAAGTGCCTGGAGAGAGATGGCACAGCAGGTAGCTCATGAAATTAAGAATCCGCTTACTCCTATGAAGCTTAAGCTGCAACACCTGAAAAGAGTGCTTTCGGCAGCGCCAAATGTAGATATAGAGTTTAACAAGCCAATAGATAACCTGCTGAGTCAGGTAGAAACCCTAAGTGATATTGCCACTTCATTCTCTTCATTTGCTAAAATGCCTATGCCAAAGAGTGAAAGGCTTAATTTGGTAGAAGTGCTAAAAAAATCGGTAAGGCTCTTTAACGAAGATAAAATGGAAATACAGGCCAATATTCCAAGGCAGCCTGTGTGGGTTATGGGCGATGATCAGTTGCTGGGACGAATATTCAATAACCTAATTCTCAATGCTTCGCAGGCAATTCCGAATGAAAGAGACGGAAAACTGGAGGTAGAACTGGTATTGACCCATAATAAGGCTCGAATTACCTTTTCCGATAATGGAGTGGGGATTCCGGAGGAGATCAGCGAGAAAATTTTTATCCCTAAATTCAGTACAAAGGCAGAAGGTTCCGGGATAGGCCTGGCCATAGCTAAGCGTGGGGTAGAGCATGCCGGAGGGAGTATATGGTTTGAGTCTGTTCCCGATGAGGGAACCACCTTCTTTTTGGAATTCCCATTAACCGATTGATTGTGCAGCGTGGTATTTTCGGCATTCTCTTTTTATTGTTTACTGTAGCCGCCTGGGCTCAGTCGCCTTTCGAGCGGTGCCGATGGATAAAGACCCACAAGAACCCTCAGGTACTCGATTCACTAACCGTATTTCCAGAGTCTATACGAATAGTAGCCCCCGACAGCCTGCAGCAGTTTAGTTTTAATCTCTCTAGCAATTCAATAAGCTTTGAAAACGCTCTTCACGATTCTGTGCGGGTGTGTTATACCACTTTACCCTTCGACTTGCACAGCAAGCGAGCCAATAAAACCCTCGATATCTATGATTCTACGGCTCTTTTCAAAGACGCTATTTTATACAAGCAAGCGCTGGCCATTCCTAAACGCGAAGAAATTGTAAGTACAGAGAACATCTACAAAACCGGTAGTATTTCTCGCGGAATATCTTTCGGTAATCGGCAAGATGTATTTGTGAACTCTACACTCAACCTACAGATGGAAGGACAACTGACCAATGGAGTAAATCTGAGAGCCGTGATTACCGACCGGAACGTGCCCTTTCAACCCGAAGGGAACACCCAACAAATTCAGGATTTTGATAATGTATTTATAGAACTCTATTCCAATGACCAGTGGCGTTTGAAAGGTGGAGATGTAGTGTTACAGAATGGGGCTTCACACTTTTTGCGCTACTACAAAAACGTGCAAGGTGCGCAATTTTCTACCCGATACGACATGAAAGGAGGCTTTAAGGCACAAACTACTGTGGCCGGTTCTGTGGCCAAAGGTAGGTTTGCCTCGGTGAGTATAGAGCCCATAGAGGGTGTTTTGGGACCCTATCGCGTAAGAGGGCCGAACAACGAGCGGTTTGTTATTATTTTGGCCGGATCGGAGAAGGTGTTTATTGATGGAGAACAACTGACCAGGGGTTTTGACAATGACTACATTATAGACTACAACCTTGGTGAAATTATGTTTACCAACCGGGTACTCATTACTAAGTTTACCCGTATAAGGGTAGACTATGAGTTTTCCGATCAGAACTACAGCCGGTCTATTATACAGGCTAGTCATTACCAGCAGAATGAAAAGCTAAACTTTGCCTTCAACTACTACAGCGAAAAGGACAACCGAAATCAGCCATTGCTCTTTGACCTTAGCCAGGAAGAGAAGCTCATACTGGCCAATGCCGGAGACAACCTGAACCAAGCCGTGACCAGCCGCGTAGATAGCGTGGCCTATAATCCAGATCGTATTCTTTACCGCAAGACCACCGGTACTGACAACCTGGGTAATGATTATGATATATTTCAGTACTCCACCAATCCCGATAGTGCTTTTTTCGATGTCCGCTTTTCGGAAGTAGGCCAGGGTAATGGAAATTATCGGCTTAGAAATGCCACGGCCAACGGAAGAGTTTATGATTGGATTGCTCCTCTGAATGGTCAGCTGCAGGGAAACTATGAGCCGGTGGCCCTGCTCCATGCTCCCAACCAGAAATCGATGGCCACATTGGCTAGTGGCATTAAGTTAAACAAAACCGATGCTATTGAAGCAGAAATTGCTTTTTCAAAAAACGATGTAAATCTCTATTCGCAACGCGATAGCGATGATGATGACGGGTTGGCCTATAAGCTTATTCACACCTCCAAAGACCGTAAACTTAACTTCTTACCCAACTATGTGCTCAACTCCAGCCTCTCATACGAGTATAATAGCGAGTCTTTTACCTTTATTGACCGACTCAGGTACATAGAGTTCGATAGAGACTGGAGTTATAATCCCCAGGAATTTAGCACAAGCTTCACCGAAAACATTTTTCAACTCAACTTGAACCTGTCTCAAAATGTTAGCAACGCACTGGCCTATACAATGGTGAGAAGAAAGCGGGGCGAGGCTGTCGATGGTTTCCAACATAGCCTGTCGCTTAACAAGCGTCTGGGGCCATTTCAGTGGAAATCGAGCGCATACTGGATGCATAATGACCAAACTGTATTGCGTTCAGAGTGGAACCGGCTCAACCTCGATTTCTCCTACCAAAGCCAATGGTTTATTCCGGGCTATCGCTATAGACAAGACCAGAATGAGGTTCGCCAGCAAGCGACCGGTGAGGTGGTAAGAACAGCCATGCACTTTAAAGAGCATACCCTTTACCTTAAAAATGCAGATACACTTAAGACGAGCTACGGTATAGACTACCAGACTCGTGAAGACAGGCTACCGGTAAATGGTGAGTTGGTAGATAACAACCAGTCGTATACCTGGAATGCCTTTTTTCGCACTCAGTTCAACCCGTCCAACAGGTTGTATTTGCTGTTTACTTACAGAGAACTTGAAAATTTGAATGCAGTGGCCTCTGACAAGCTCGACCGGACCATTATGGGTAGAATGGACTGGGCTGCTTCTTTTTTTAAGGATATGGTGCAGTCAGATTTAAACTACAACCTGGCCAACAGCCGCGAACTCAGGAGGGAGTTTATCTTTATTCAGGTGCCTACCGGTGAAGGAACCCATACCTGGCGAGACGACAATGGAGATGGGGTGCAAGACCTTAACGAATTTTACCTGGCAGTAAACCCCGATGAGAAGAATTATGTGAAGATATTTGTGCCCACCGATACATTTGAAGAGGCCTTTAACACCATAATCAGCTATCGGCTGAACATAAACTTTCCCAGAGAATGGCTCAGCCAAACCGGTTTACGAAAAATACTGGCCCGATTGTCTAACAGTACTGCATGGGGGCTCAATGCTAAAATTACAGAAGAAGAGCTTGCTAAAAGATTGTGGCCAACCAGTGTGGCCGATGATCAAGTGCTAGGTTATAATGAAAACCTGCGATCTACCTTATTTTACAATAAGACCAACTCAAAGTTTGGAGCCGATGTTGGCTTAGCCAAACTCGAAAATAAACAGCTTTTGGCCAATGGCTTTGAGCAACGCCTCAACGAAGACTTTCGCTACCACATGAGATGGAATGTGAGTAAAGGACTGAATATAGATGTCAATTATGTAGATGGAATTCGCTTGAGCAGGTCTAACGTGCTCACACAACGAAACTACCGGGTAGAGTTCTCCAGTATTAATCCATCGCTTACCATTCAGCCTTCGCGAAACTTTAGGTTCACAGGCAGCTACAACTATAAGTCTAAGCAAAATGTACTCACAGAGGCATCAGCAGAAAGTGCCTTCCTAACAGAGTTTGGACTGAATACACGTTATTCTAAAGCTGTTAAAACCAGCATTACGGCTAGTTTTAAGTATATAGATATCGACTTTGAAGGCGTTGAAACCTCTCCCGTTGGTTATGAACTGCTGGAAGCATTAAGGCCCGGAAGCAACCTCACCTGGAACCTGAACTGGCAGCAAAGATTGAGCAATGGGTTGCAATTGTTGGTAAGGTATGATGGTCGGAAATCTGGTGATAACCAAACGGTACACTTAGGAAGAATTCAGGTAACAGCTTTGTTTTAAGACAAAGACCTGAATTTGCGCATCATTTTGTTAGCAAATACAAAGTCATCGAGTTCCTGAACACCCGAATGCATAATATCATCTGAGTTACCTTCCCATAACTTTTTGGTATTGCCAATAAACACAATATACTCCCCAATTTCCATTACCGAGTTCATGTCGTGAGTCACAACCACTGTGGTTATCTGGTATTCATCGGTGATTTCGGCTAACAATTGATCTATTTTAATAGATGTTTGAGGGTCGAGGCCAGAGTTGGGCTCGTCACAGAAAAGGTATTTGGAGCTATTTACAATAGCCCGGGCAATGCCCACTCGTTTTTGCATACCTCCGCTAATTTCGGAGGGCATACGCTTGTTGGTGTTTTCCAGCTTCACCCGTTTTAGAACAGTATTTACACGGTCTAGCTTCTCATCTTCAGGCATAGTAGTAAGTACATCCAACGGGAACTTCACATTTTGCTCCACGTTCATGGAGTCAAAAAGAGCACCGCCTTGAAAAAGCATACCAATCTCGCGCCTGATTTCCGTTTTTAAATCGCGGTTAGCGTTAATAAAGTCGCGGCCATTGTAGAGAATCTCCCCCGAGTCAGGTTTGAATAGCCCCACAATGTTTTTAAGCATAACGCTTTTTCCTGAGCCACTTGCACCAATAATTAGGTTGGTTTTGCCCTGCTCAAAAGTAGCGCTGATGTCGTTCAGCACCGTTTTATCTTCGAACGATTTGGTAAGGTTCTTTACTTCAATCATCGTACAAGCAGTAGTTGAGCCAAAACAAAATCACTAAGTAAAATAGCAATGCAGCTCACGGTTACCGCCCGTGTGCTCGATTGCCCTACTTCCAGCGCCCCACCTTTGGTATAATAGCCCATAAAGGCAGAGATTGATGATACCAGAAAACCAAAAACTACTGACTTTATAAGGGCAAAGGTTACACTAAACTCATTGAACTCCGTTTTTAACCCCGTAAAGTAGTTGGCCGGACTTAATACTTCAGTTAATTCGGCCACTAAATAGCCACCGGCAATGGCAAGAGAACCGGCAAGAATGACCAGAAACGGATACATGAATAGAGTAGCCACTATTTTGGGTAGAACCAGATAAGAAACTGAATTGATACCCATCACTTCCAGAGCATCGATTTGTTCGGTAATGCGCATGGTGCCCAGGTTGCCGGCAATGCTTGAACCAACCTTGCCGGCAAATATAATGGCCGTAATAGTGGGGGCCAGCTCAAGAATGGTTAGGTCTCTCACTACCAAACCAATTACGCTGTCCGGAATAAGCGGATTGAGCAGATTATAGGCCGTTTGCAAGGTAGAAACAGCTCCCATAAAAATAGATACAATAGAAACCAGGACAATGCTGTTTATACCCACGTAAATGCACTCATCGAGAGTGAGCCTCACATAAGTGCCGAACGTTTCGCGGTTGGTGAAAAGCTTGCCAAGAAATAAAATATACCTTCCTAAGTTGCTCATAAAGCTCAAAAAACAAGGCCTGATGGTCTTGCCTTACAACGGCAAAATAACAAAACTTGTACGAATGCCTTATGGTTCATTCAATTTAAGTCTTCTTCTTCCCAAGTACAAAGAAAGCATTTTGATGTGCCTCTATTCAAAAGTACCTTTAGGCCATGAGAAAACTTGCGGTAATTAGTAGTGGAACAAAAGGCATAGGCAGGGCCACAGCAGAGAAGTTCTTCTTCAATGGATTCGATATAGTGACCTGCGCCAGAAGTGCAGACGATTTACTCCAGCTCAAAGAAGAACTTGAGGAAAAAGGAGAGGGAGAGGTTTTCTTTAGACCCACCGATATGGCCAGGAAAGAAGAAGTGCTCTCCTTTGCGGCCTATGTGAAGGGGCTGAACAGACCAGTTGAAGTATTGCTCAATAATACAGGCCTTTTCTTGCCCGGCTCAATTCACACAGAACCCGAGGGCAATCTGGAGAAAATGATAGAGACCAACCTCTACAGTGCCTATCACCTTACCAGAGCACTGGTAGATGATTTGAAGGCCAGAAAACAAGGGCATATATTTACTACCGGGTCTATTGCCGGTATTACAGCTTACCCTAATGGAGGCAGCTACTCCATTTCCAAATATGCACTGCTCGGTTTTACCAAGTGTTTGAGAGAAGAACTTAAAGAACATGGTGTACGGGTTACCTCTATATTGCCCGGGGCTACTTACACCGCCAGTTGGGAAGGAGTAGATTTACCCAGAGAAAGATTTATGAAAGCCGAAGATATTGCCGAAGCCATATATGCAGCGCATAGCCTATCGCCACAAACGGTGGTAGAAGAGATTGTACTCAGGCCGCAGTTAGGCGATATATGAATTCATTAACAAATTCTCTCATTTCGGGTTACCTTTGCAGCAAGTAAAAAACTTATGGAGCCGACCATCTCGCTAGCTAAAAAATACTGCAACAGCCTTGTCAGCTACAGCCGGAGAAAAACTATTCCCGTTCGAGTAGGTGAGGTGATTATTGGGGGAGATAATCCCATTGTTATTCAGTCTATGACCACGGTCGATACCATGGATACGCAGGGTTCGGTAGAACAAGTGTTGAGAATGGTAGAGGCCGGTTGCGAGTTAGTAAGAATAACTGCTCCAAGCCTCAAAGAGGCGGAAAACCTGAGAAACATTAAAAAAGAACTCAGAAAGAGGGGTTGCCATGTGCCTTTGGTAGCCGATATTCACTTTACCCCCAATGCTGCCGAGCTGGCGGCCCAAATAGTAGAGAAGGTTCGGATCAATCCGGGAAATTATGCCGATAAGAAACGTTTCGAGAGTATTGAATATACCGATGAAACCTACCAGGCTGAGTTGGACCGGATCAGAGAACGCTTTACCCCACTGGTAGAACTATGTAAGAAGCATGGCACGGCCATGCGTATAGGCACCAACCATGGCTCATTGTCCGATCGTATTATGAGCCGATATGGCGATACGGCTCTGGGTATGGTTGAATCTGCTTTGGAGTTTCTTAGGATTTGCGAAGACCTGAACTTCGACCAGATTGTTCTTTCCATGAAGTCCAGCAATGCTCAGGTTATGGTAGAAGCCTATAGGTTGTTGGTTCAAAAACTGGATGAGGAAGGACTTAAGCCTTACCCACTGCACCTTGGGGTTACTGAGGCCGGAGAAGCCGAAGACGGCCGGATTAAATCGGCTGTAGGAATTGGCACCTTGCTAGAAGATGGCCTTGGCGATACAGTGCGTGTATCCCTCACAGAAGAACCCGAGTTTGAAGCACCTGTAGCCCGAAAACTGGTAGACCGATACCGTGACAGAAAAGATCACCGGCCAATACCGGAAATAAATGAATCACCCATCGATCCCTTTCTCTACCACAAGCGATCTTCTCGAGAGGTACTGAACATAGGAGATGTAAATGTGCCAAGGGTAATTGCCGATATGAGTAGTCTAAATACCATTGAGGTAAAAGACCTTAAAAGTGTTGGTCATTTCTATTTGCCGGAGCCCGATAAATGGACCATGAACGATCAAGGTGCCGACTATATCTACTCAGGTAATAAAAGCATTCCGTTTATGCTTCCCAATGGCCTGAAAGAATTAGTAGATTACCCTGTATGGAAGCAGTTGACTGATAAGAAAGGACGTTTTCCGGTATATAATCTTCAGCAATTGGCTCAAGCGGAAGATTGTGACGACCAGTTAAATTTTATTCGCCTGAACGCCTCAGATATTGATGAGGACACCATGATGATTTTGGAAGCGGATAATCTGGTAGTGTTGTTGGAAACAGATAATACACATGCTATGCCCGCTCTGAGAAGGTTTTTCTTCGAGTTGGTAAGAAGAAAGCTCAATATTCCGGTGGTTGTGATCAGAAATTTTGAGGTAAGTGATGCCGAGGCCTTTCTTATTCATGCTTCTACCGACATTGGAGGTCTGTTGGTCGATGGTTTTGGGGATGGTGTAATGCTCACTTCAACACCCCAATCAAACAAAGAGGATCAACTTTCAGATATTAAACTAAAAAATACTACGGCTTTCGGTATCCTTCAGGCAGCCCGAACCCGTATGACAAAAACAGAGTACATTTCTTGCCCAAGCTGCGGACGAACCTTGTTTGATCTGCAAGAAACGACAGCCATGATACGCAAAAGGACGGATCATCTGAAAGGAGTTAAAATTGGGATTATGGGCTGTATAGTGAATGGCCCAGGAGAAATGGCCGATGCAGACTATGGTTATGTAGGATCGGGTAAGGGGAAAATAACCCTTTACAAAGGGCAGGAAGTAATGAAAAGAGGGGTGCCCTCCGAACAGGCTGTAGATGAGCTAATTGAGATTATCAGAGCCGATGGTAAATGGATTGAACCAAAGGCGGTGGAAGTGTAAATGTAAGACTATGTCAGTTGAAGAGCGTAAAGAACAAAAACAGGAAAGAGTAAAACTCACCGCCAAAGAAGCGTTCGACTTTGGACCTGTATTAGGCTATTTCTTTCGAAAAAAAGATCCCAATCGTCCATCAAACTTTAACATTAGAGTAATGCATGGAATCAATAAAATTTCCATCATTATGTTTTTAATTGCGCTCACCGTTATAATAGTGCGTTTTATTTCCCGTATGTAATGTATCTGGACGAATTTAGAGACTATTGCCTGAATAAACCCGGAGTGACCGAAGGGACCCCTTTTGGCCCCGATACGCTCGTGTTTAAGGTTATGGGCAAAATGTTTGCCGTAACGGGGCTCGATACCTTCGAATTTGTTAACCTAAAGTGTGATCCGGAAAGGTCCGTTGAGCTTCGTGAGCAATGGGCTGGCATTAAGCCCGGTTGGCACATGAATAAGCACCATTGGAACTCTGTGTATGTAGATGGTTCCGTACCCGATAACCTCATCAAAGAACTCACAGATCATTCGTATGAACTGGTAGCTGCCAGTCTGCCTAAAAAGGTCAGAGATGAGCTAAAGAGCCTATCGGGAGATCAGTAACTCAGGAACTGAAAAGCGGCTACGCGGCTCTTTAAATCGACCTTACCCGAACCCCAGAGCCCTTAACCAATTAAGTCTGCCAATAAAGGGTTTGCTCTTTAATAGGGTTCTCAAAAGGAATTTTTTCTTCCTGACACTTTTCATACCTGCTACGAATGGCATTATACCACTTGGCTTGCATATCGGGGTCGCCCATAAGCATAAGCGGAGGGTTGTTGTTAAGCCCCTCTTTCAGTTTTTTAAACACATCAACATCTTGTTGAATAAAGCTGTTGGCGAAGCGATAGAATATGGGCTTGAGAGGTTTGAACCACCCTATGTCCGTATAGACAAACTGTGTTAGTTCAGTTTCCTGATCATTCACAGGGGTGAGTGTGGTCATAATTACAATATCGTTTTCGCCCACTTTCAGGTGCTCAATGCGTATGCCTGGCAATTGAAAACTTATTTCCGTGGTCTGTTCCTTCTTTAGAATTTTGTAAGCAGCAGAGTTTTTAGATGGAGCATGCCTTACCATGGTAAATCCCAGATGAGAAGGAGCAAACTTTTTTTCTTTTAGTTTGAGATTGGTCTTTTTTCTAAAAAACCAAGACTGGTGCACAAAAGGCACATGAGCAGGATCTATTAACCCAATTACCGAATGATCCAGGCCACAATCCATTCTCTTGGCTGTTACCAGATCGAAGGACTTACTTTGATCTAATGGAAAATGTGGAAAGAGGCTTTCATCCATATCTTCCGGTTTGCGCATGTCTTTGGGCATATAAATAAATACAATGCCATGCAGCTCACGAACCGGATAGTAGGGGGCTCTTATTTTAGAAACATCCAGTGGTGAATGAGGTGGCAATGCCGGAATTTTAGAGCAAACTCCATCGGTCTTAAAGCGCCAACCGTGGTAGCAGCACTCAATTTCGCAACCGTCAAAGTGGCCATAGGTCAACGGAATGCCGCGGTGTGGGCACTGGTTTCTTAAAGCAAAAGGGTTGCCCTCATTGTCGCGGCCAAGGCAAATCTTTTCACCATCAATCTCCTTTTCAATTGTTTTTCCTTGTTTTAATACGCTGCCATGACAGGCGACATACCAGATGTTTCTTAGGTTTTTAGACTTTACCGCACTCATTTCTGTACAAACATACATATTCCTCAGGTACCCGAATGTACCTGAAAGGCAAACAAAATCGGAGTTTTAGTAGTGTAAAACTATATGTAAATTGTTTATCAGTCATTAGCAAGTCCTATGAAATACATTGTTTCTCTCTTAATATTTCTGAGTGCCTTTTCACTAAATGCACAAATAGAATTGAATCAGTTGAATTATGGGGGTGGCGGTAAGTATACCGACCTGATGGCCGTGATTAATCCCAGCAATATTAAGGGAAGCCCTTTGGGTTTTGATGAGTGGCGCAAAGGCCGCTTTGTAGTGGTTGGGGGCGATACTTCTACCTACTTTCTCATTAACTACCATACGGAAAAGGATCAACTCTATTTGAAGAAAATAGGTACTGAAGAAATTTTTGAAACCAATGAAGACCTGATAGAGGTGTTGTTGCTGGAGAACTTTGAGGGTGAGGTAGAAACCTTTGTGAAGGTAGATTGGCATAGTTTTAAGCGTTTTCCCGATTACAGCAAGTATTGCCAGCAGCTTATAATGAAGGAAAATTTTCAGTTGATTAAATACCGCGATAAAGTATTGGAACGACCCGATATGAAGCAGGATAGCTACTCCGGGCCTAAAATTGAAGAATACGTTTTAAAGGAGCGCTACTTTTGGCGCAATAGCGACAAGCAGCCCTATGAAGAAATTAGTCTCTCGCGTAGTTCGCTAAAGCTTATTTTCTCAGAAACTCAGGAGGAGCGAATGAAGCAGTATCTCAAAAAGAACCGCGTAAAATGGAACCGCGAAACGGAAGTGCTGCAAATGTTAGAGGCTATACTCTAACGTTCGATTATACCTTTTAAAACCTCCAGTTGTCCATCTATTGCCGGTACTTTGGTAATGCCCAGGAGTTCGGCTATAAGCGGGTATACATGCACATTTTCAAATTCTTCGATCACCAAACCCTTTTTAATGTTGGGGCCATTGGCATAGAATATAGCCCCCATAGTTGGAGTGGTTTTAGGGTCGAACCCATGTTCGCCTCGGGTTATATTATTTTCAATGTTGTGTTTAATTCTGCCTTCAGAACTTATGTAGTGGCCAGGTTTCATCACTAAAACGATATCTCCAATACGTGAATGCGTTCCGTAATGCATATGTGGTGGTAGATTTTGCTTGTAATATACCTGATAAGCCCCTTCGTGTTGTTTTAGCCTTTTATAGGTTTGCTGCTTTATTTGTTCATCGTTTACATAAAAATGGGCGTGAGGGCCATTGTTTATCATTCGAACCTCCTCATTGTTCAGGCCTTCAAGCAGTTTACCGGCCTCGATGTATTTTTCCTTTTTGGGCTCAATAGGTTCCATGCCATGGTCAGAAACTACTATGATATTAATGGGTAGGTTGAGCGCATCGGTTTGCTTCTTAAGCATGCCCAAAAGGCGATCGGCTTCCAGTACCGCCTTCTTGGTTTCTTCATGATCAGGTCCATAGGCATGGCCGGCATTATCGACCAGCGAAAAGTAGAGCGATATAAAGTTTGGTCGTTCCGGGGCCGGCAGTTTCAGCCAGTTTACAACCTGCTCAATTCGAGGTTCGTTGGCCAGATTGTCGTCATATATCTTATAGTATGTAGGGAATTGCCCCTGAACAGGGGCTTCAGAGCCTACCCAAAAGAAGGAGGCCGATTTCATGCCATTTTGCTGGGTAAGCTGCCAAAGGGGGAGGCCACCGTAAAAGGCAGGGTTTTGCACTCGTTCTCTGTTGCTTATTCGGTATATGAGGTCCAGATCGCTATCGTAAAAAGTATTGTCCACCAGGCCATGGTTGTCTGGGTAAAGTCCTGTTACCAGGGTGTAATGATTGGGGAATGTTTTAGAAGGAAAGGAGGGAATCATGGCCTTTGCTGCTACACCATTTTTTATAAATGACTTAAAGTTGGGGGCATCATATTTTTCTACATAGTCATGCCTGAATCCATCGAACGATACCAGAATGACATAGGGTGTTTGTTCATTAAGCGATTGACCAAGGGCTGTAGAACCAATGACCACCAATAAAATGATTATCTCTAAGTACTTTTTCATAATACGGGTGCTAAACTAAAGGTAGCGCGTCTATTCGACCAAAGCTAAAAGTTAAAATTGGGTTAAGAATTATAGAAGCGGGGCCAACAATCGGCATACCGACTCTTTAAGCTTTTGAAGAATACTACGTTTTTTCCAGTTCTGGAGTCCTAGTTGCACACAGTCGGCCTTATCGGCTTCGAAGGCACTGGCTAGTTGCTGTACCACTTCGCCATTGTAGAAGTAGGCGTTCACTTCATGGTTTAAGTCAAAGCTTCTGTAGTCCATATTGGCACTGCCAACAGAAGCAAAATTGTCGTCTATAATTATCACCTTGGAATGTAAAAAGCCCTTTCTGTAGTGGTACACCTTCACATCGGCTTCCAGCAACTGTTTAATAAACGAACGAGAGGCTGCTTCCACAATCCACGAGTCGGACGATTCAGGAATCATCAGCTCAATAGTTATATCGCTGCGCGAAGCAGTTACTATGGCATCGAGAATGCTTTCGGTAGGAATAAAGTACGGAGTTGCAATGCGCACCCTATGGCGAGCGGAGTTAATGGCTAGAAAGAAAGAGTCCATTATGCTGGCCAACTCCCAGTCAGGGCCGCTGGCATTTATTTGAACCATATCGTGCCCGTGGGTAGTAAAGGTGGGAAAAAAGCTGCTGTCCGGCAGTAACTCTTCCTGTGTTACAAACTGCCAGCTTAGTATGAAGAGAAACTGAAGCGTTTTTACCGCTTCACCCTCAATTTTTATGTGTGTATCTCTCCAGTAGCCGTTGGAATGACCATTGTTAATGTATCGGTCGCTAATGTTTATGCCTCCGGTGAAACCTATCATGCCATCGATTACCAGAATTTTGCGGTGGTTTCTGTAGTTGATCTTACTGGTAAATGATGGGAAGAGTACCGGCATAAATTCTACAATTTGTACTCCGGCACTCACCAGATCGGTAAAGAAGGGTTTGCGTAGTCCCAATGAGCCTACTCCATCTACAATTACTCTTACTTTCACCCCTTCTGAGGCTTTTTGCTTGAGTATTTGGGCTATTTCCTGACCAATGAGGCCGTTTTCATAGATGTAATACTCAAGGTGAATGTGGTGTCTTGCCTCCTTGAGCGCGGTTATTAGTTCAGGAAACTTCTGCTCTCCGTTTTGCAACACCGTCACTTTGTTGTTACGGGTAAGCGGAGAAAGGTCTTTGTTCAAAAAGCGAATTACTTTTTCGTATTGCTCCAGTCCTTCTGGAACCACATGATTTCTGGATTTTCGTTCTACGTGTTGCTTGAAATAATGGTCGCCAAAGGCCTGGTTAATGAGTTGTTTCTTGGCAAATATCTTACGCTTGCGAATGGTTTGCCCGAAAAACAGGTAAATAACTATACCCAGCAAGGGTAAAAGGAGCAATAGCAAGAGGTAAGAATGTGTTTTGAGCGGATTTCTGTTTTCCAACAGAATGTCGATCACCACAAAAAATATGGCTACATAATAAAGTGGTAAAACAAATGGTGAAATGCTCTGCCAAACCTCAAGCATAGGATCAAGATAAGGCCATTCGAATTATTTTCCAGTTTATTTTATGGAATCCACTTAATGTCTTTAAAGTTGGGCTTTCTTTTCTCTAAGAAGGCATTTCTTCCTTCTTTGGCTTCATCGGTCATATAAGCCAGTCGAGTAGCTTCTCCGGCAAAAACCTGCTGTCCAACCATGCCATCGTCTGTTAAGTTAAAGGCGAATTTGAGCATCTTAATGGAGGTGGGGGACTTTTGTAAAATTTCTTGTGCCCACTCATAAGCGGTGTCTTCGAGTTCATCGTGAGGAATAACAGCGTTAACCATACCCATCTCGAAAGCTTCCTGAGCCGAATAATTTCTTCCCAGAAAGAAAATTTCACGGGCTTTCTTTTGTCCTACCATTTTGGCCAGATAGGCCGAGCCATAGCCTCCATCAAAACTGGTCACATCGGCATCGGTTTGTTTGAAAATAGCATGTTCCTTACTGGCCAGAGTGAGGTCGCAAACCACATGAAGGCTGTGGCCACCACCAACGGCCCAACCGGGCACTACGGCTATCACTACCTTGGGCATAAAGCGTATAAGCCGCTGTACTTCAAGAATATTGAGTCGTGGCATACCATCATCGTCCACATATCCCTGGTGCCCCCTGGCTCTTTGGTCGCCACCGCTGCAAAAGGCCCAGCCACCGTCTTTAGGCGATGGCCCTTCGCCAGAAAAAAGCACTACACCAATGGAGGTGTCTTCACGAGCATCTAAAAAGGCATCGAAAAGTTCTGCCACAGTTTTGGGTCTGAAGGCATTTCTTACTTCCGGACGATTGAAGGCTATTCTTGCCACGCCCGTGCCAGACTTCTGGTAGGTAATGTCTTCGTATTCTTTTACGGTTTGCCAGTTTGCTTTGTTCATGCTCGTCTTCATTTTGCCGTGAAATTAGCACTTCGTTTTTAAAGTGTGAACTATAATTCTTAGAGATGTAAGCTCTGAAGCAGGGGTAAAAGAAAAGCCTCGCTGATGGGCGAGGCTTTTCCGATAAGATTTTAATGATCCTAGTTTCTGATTGGGTCAGAAAAATCTTTGAAATAGTCTAGGTTAGTTCTGTCATAGACTGCCTTAAATTTCGGCCACTCGTTGCTAAAGAAATCATTAACAATCTGCATGGCTTCATTCATCATTTTCTGTGCGTTTTCTTTCAGACTTCTTTCGTTTGGCCCTGGGGCTGTAAGTCTGGAGCTGGCATATCTGCGAGCCTGACCCAGCCAGTTGTTGGCTGTAGTAAAGCTTTCTCTTGGCACGGCCTGTCCACGCTCTTGTCTTATGCCGGTAGTAAGCTTTTGCACAGGCTCAAATTTTTCTTTCAGAGCTTTTAGTGCTTCGCTCAACTCTTTGGTTGCGTCCTTATCGGCATTTTTCATTTCAGCTTCTACTTTTTCAATAATGTCATTGGCTTCTCTTACTCTGTTGGTAAGGTTAGCAAAGGTCTGAGACATTTTAAGTACTTCATCCATAAAGTCTTGCTTAGCTCTCAGGTCGGCCATGCTTACTGAAATCCTTGGGTCGTAGTGTACCTTTACAGGCTTGGTTACTTTGTTGTCGCCCAACTCAATTACTACCGTGTAATCGCCAGGAAGCACGTCTCCGGCTGTCTGCTCGCGGTTTTGGTTTCCTCCACCAAAGCCACCGAAACCACCAAATCCGCCACCTCTACCTGAGAACTCAACAGGGTATGGGTTTCTTCTTTGCAGATCCCAGTAGATAGAAGTTACTTCTCCCTTTTTATAGGTGCTTGAAGCAGTTCTTACTGTATCGCCACTAGCATCCAATACACTCATTTTAATGCGTGTTGGGAGCTTTTTGGTTTCTTGTTTTTCAGCCTCTGGCTCAGCATTTCTATTTCTCCTGTTTCTTCTGTTGTTTTCTGCAGGTTCGGCCTGAGTTTTTTCGGCCTCATCGTTTTTCACATAGAAGTTGATGGCCGCACGACCGAAATATTTGTTTTGTCCTTCATAAGATCCTCCATCGGCAGGGAATCTCATGCCGGCCGGTTGTCTGTAAGTCATGTGATAGGCATCGGCTACGTCAAACACAATGAGTTCTTCGTTTTTGGCATTGTTTACACCTCTTGAAGCGAACTCTCGTAGAGGTCTGATGTCGTCCAGTATATAGAATGCCCGTCCAAAGGTGCCTATGGCCAAATCGTGCTCTCTTTCTTGTAAGGCAAGGTCCATAGTGGAGGCAGACGGATAGCCGTGGGTCCACTTGTTCCAGGTTTTGGCCTTATCGAAGCTCACGTATAAACCATTTTCTGTACCGAGGAAAACCAAGTTTGGCTCAACCGGGTCTTGCAAAATGGAAAGCGTATAACCAAACACCTTGCTGTCATCAGCTATTCGTGTCCAGGTTTGACCATAGTCTGTGGTATGGTAAGCATAGGCCGACCAATCGTTTCTTCGGTAATTGTTAGCAACCACCCAGGCCTCACCTGCATTGTAAGTAGAGGCTCTGATTTGCGGAATCCAGCTTCCGGCCGGCAAGCCTGGAAGTTTGGCAGCCACATTTTCCCAGTTTTCGCCTCTGTTGCGGGTTACTTGTACATTGCCATCGTCAGTACCTACCCATATTACATTTCTGTCTACAGGGCTTGGAGCAATAGAAAGTAGAGTCGTGTGGTTTTCGGCACCTGTGGCATCGATGGTCAGTCCGCCACTCTCGTTTTGCTTTTGTTTTTCAGGGTCGTTGGTTGTAAGGTCTGGTGAAATAATAGTCCAGTCATCTCCACGATTGGAGCTATAATGCAGGAACTGAGACCCGTAATAAACACCATTAGGGTTGTGAGGATCTACAGCAACCGGAGCATTCCAGTTGAATCGCAGGTCTGTGGCGGTATCGGGTTCGGTAGGCCTTACTACCTTGGTATAACCACTTACCTTATCGTATCTCGAAACGTTTCCACCCTGAGACATGGTATATCCGTAGCGAGAGTCGCTCATAATTGGAGCCACATCAAAACCATCGCCAAAGCTTAGTTCTTGCCAGTCGCTGTTTCTAATGCCGGCATAGTTGAATACATAGGCAGGGCCTACCCACGAACCGTTGTCTTGCATACCTCCATAAAGGTTGTAAGGGAATTCGTTGTCTACATTAATGTGATAGAATTGGCCCACCGGTAGTTTTTCAGTAAACCTCCAGGTTTTCCCCATGTCTCTGGTAATGTTCAGACCTCCATCGTTTCCATCAACCATAAAAGAAGGGTCTTCCGGATGAATCCACCAGGCGTGGTGATCGGGGTGCACACCAGAGTATGGAATAATTACTTCAAACGACTTACCGCCATCCTCAGAGCGCGAAACCATAGAGTATAGGCTATATACTCTGTTTTCATTTTTAGGGTCTACGTAAATGCTTGAGTAATAGAAGGGTCTGTTACCCATGTTGGGCTCTTTGTCAGCCGAAGCTCTCAATTCCCAGGTTTTACCTCCATCGGTCGAACGATAAAGACCATTGGCCTTTGACTCAATCATGGCATACACATATTCCGGCTTATTGCGGGCTATGGCCAAACCAATTCGACCATAAGGGCCTTTGGGCAGGCCTTTTTCTCCTGTCAGGTTTTTCCAGGTATCTCCACCGTCAAGGGTCATGAACAGGCCGGAACCTTCTCCACCGGATTTGAATGTCCAGGGCCATCTTTTGTGCTCCCACATGGCCACAAATATTTTATTGGGGTTAACCGGATCGGCCACCATATCGGCTACACCGGTTAGGTTGTTGGTATAAAGAATTTTTTTCCAGGTTTTACCTCCGTCTGTGGTGCGGTAAACACCTCTTTCTTCGTGCTCTCCCCAGGGAGAACCGATGGCTCCTACATAAACAATGTTAGGATCGTCCGGGTGGATGTATATTCTGTGAATGTTTCTGGTTTTTTCCAGTCCCATAAGTTCCCAGGTATCACCACCGTCAATAGACCGGTACACACCATAGCCACTGCTTACGGAGTTTCTTGGGTTTCCTTCGCCAGTACCCACCCAAATAATGTCTGGGTTTTTCTGGTAGATGGCAATGGCGCCAATGCCTAGTATGGCTTCATCGTCAAACAGAGGTTCCCAGTTTAAACCACCACCGGTAGACCTCCAAAGTCCTCCTGAGGCTGCTCCTGCATAAATAATATCAGGGTTGCTTTCTACTACATCTATGGCAGTTATTCTACCACTCATAGCGGCAGGGCCCACACTGCGGGCTTTCATGTTCTTAAAAATGTCCATGTCCACCTTCTGGCCCCAGGCGGGGGCTATAAAAGTGAAAAGCATGAGACTGAAGAGAGAGATTCTTAGTAGAAAAGAATCTTTGAGTTTTCTATTCGTCATCAGGTTCTTAGTTATTTGATTGAATAAGGAATCAAAATATGCCAAGAAACCGAGGGCTAAAATTCAATTCTTAGGAGCGCGTAAATATGGGGTATAAGTGGTGTGGATATGCGGCTTACTAGTCAATGTAAAATTTAAGTCCAATACCAAAGCTGAACGAATCGAATCGGGATTGACGCACTTCCAGCAAGTAAGATTCGGTCTGGCGGTCATAGGTTGTGGAGCTTGGGGTTAGGTACTTGGTGCGGTTGCTCTTGAGCGTTCTGAAAAACAGATCGAGTAATACGGTCTCGTTTAAAGGGATTTCTACACCGGCCGTTAGTCCATAAGTAAATGAGAAATCTCTCCAGTCTACAAAATGATCGAAGGCTTCTCCGAGGGCCGATTCTCTGAGAATAGAGCGGGTATAAATGTAATTGACCCCGGCCATAAAGTCCGTGTAAGGGTAGAAGCCGGCATCGCAATCGGGAGAAAACCGTATCAAAGCCATGAGTCTCATCATTTCGTTGTGTCTGCGGTAGCGCACATCTCCCAATGCTTCTCCGTGCCATCCGTCACGCAGTTCCGACCCGTACCGGGTCATGTCGAACATTCCTCCTACATAAATGGGCGAGTTACTCAGGTTATATGCCGCATTGACCCCGAAGCCACCACCCCAAATAGCAGGAGAGTCTTTTTTGAGTTCGCCACTGGGTAAGAACGAATGTAGCTGAAATCCGGCAGTGTGCTGGGCATTTAGCGAAATGGCTAAACCACAACAGAAGAGGAGGCTTAAAATGATTTTCATTGATTTTGAGTTGGTTGACGGGGTTCTACAAACCAATAGCGTGCCAAAAATAGAGCTAATAATTTTGACATACAGCTAAAATAATTAGTTATTTTAGGGCAAAATTATATGTTATGAGTGTTGTTGCCGGAAATATCAAATACCTACGCAAGTTGCATCAGTGGACACAAGGAGAGTTTGCCGAGAAGATTCATATTAAACGTTCTTTGGTGGGAGCTTATGAAGAGGGTAGGGCCGACCCGAGACTGAATAATTTGCTGAATATGGCCAAGGTATTTGGAGTTTCGGTAGATCTCATGATTACCAAAGACCTGGAAGGTAAAACTCTTGAGCAGATTCAGGCTATGGATAAAAAGAGTGGAGGGGCTATGAAAGTGCTCTCCATTACGGTGGATGACAAGGACAATGAGTACATAGATTTGATTCCTCAAAAAGCTTCGGCCGGGTATCTCAATGGTTATGCCGATCCACAATATCTGGAAGAGCTACCTAAGTTTCAGATACCTAGTTTGCCAACTTCTGGCACCTATCGGGCTTTTGAAATTACCGGTGACTCCATGTTGCCTATTAAACCCGGTACCATTGTGATTGGCCAATACCTGGATAGTCTTAGCTCTATTAAAAATGGGAGGTGCTACATTATTCTTTCTAAAGAAGAGGGAGTGGTTTACAAGCGTGTTTTTGACTATACCGATGAGTTGGGGCAACTCTTTTTGGTTTCAGACAATAAGGCCTACTCTCCCTATAAGATTGAGGCTTCTGACGTGATAGAGATTTGGGAGGCAAAAGCCTATTTGAGTATGGAAATACCCGAGTATTCTGAAGATGATATGAGCTTTGAAAAACTCAAGAATATTGTACTTGAGCTACAACAGGAGGTAATTAAAATGAAGGGCTAAAAAAAGTCCTTCACCATTTCATCGAGCGGGAAGTTGTAGTTGGGGAAAATATCGATTTGTAATAGCGACTTGGCTTCTAGTACAAGAATAAAGAAAAGGGCAATGAATATAAGGTTGAGCAAGTACTTGCCGAAAGTGAGCATATCGGCTATTAACAATTGTCTGGCGGTGTCTTTGTAGATACCCTCTGTGTTCACTTTGGTCTGTATTGTATTTGAAGCCATATTCAAATATAGGAGCAGCCGTCTTTTGGTCATTAGGTAATTTACTTAAATTCTTAAAAGTGGTTTTTTACTGACGCTGCCATTTACGCAGTGTCGCAGCCCGGTCTGGCTTGCCGCTGGCGGTAAGCGCCCAGGTACTAATCAGTGCCCATATTTTGGGTTTTTGGTATCTATCTATCTGATTTTCAATTTGTTTTTCTCCTGATGTCACTTTTTTGTATACCTCTTCTTCTTTAAGTATGGCTACCACCTGCTCGCCCAAAGTAGGGTGAGGTAGTTTCCATATGAGTACTTCTGTTTGCAAAAGTTGAGAGAGCTGTTTTTCCAGAGGTTCAATGTGAACCTTAATTCCTCCGCTGTTCACTACCATGTCGGCTCGCCCTATCCATTTAAATGCCTGCCCATGAATCTCCACTAGATCGTTGGTTTGTATCCATTCATTGTTGGTTACCGAACCCTTTATTTTCAGTCTTCCCAAATCATCGGTATCTATCTCATTATCTCCTATGAGGGAATAGAATTCTGATCGCTGGTGTCCATTTATTTTTCTCAGGCCAATGTGCGATACAGTTTCTGTCATGCCAAAGGTCTGATAAACCTCGCTGTTCAATTGTTGTAATGACTGTTCCAGACTGTCGGGTATAGCGGCTCCACCAATAATGATACGCTTCACTTTGTTCAGAAATCTTGTTCCTTCCTTATGGTCTATGAGCGATTGAACTTGCAACGGAACCATAGCAGTAAAGTCTATGTGTTCGTTGAGAAAGGGAAGTGAAGTAGGGGGTAGAACAAAAAGTTGCCATTGCCCAATGAGTGCTCTCACGAGCATCATTCGTCCGCCAACCATGTCGGGATTCATGCAGAGTAAAGCCTTAGCCTCATTTTTTATAGAAAGGTGGGAAATGGTGGCTCGGGCACTGGCTTCCATTTGGCTTCTGTTCAGGTTGATTTGCTTGGGTTTGCCGGTAGAACCGGAGGTTTGTAGGTTAAAGCTTGGAGTTTCGTTGAGCCAGGCACGCACGAAGGCTCTTATACCATTGGCCCATGAGAGATTGGCAGGTAGCTCGGTTTCACAAAGTTCAGTGAAGGTATATGAATTGTGCTCAAAAATAATCCGCCCTTCCATGCCCCAATGTTAGCCATTATTCATCAAATGAAATACAACTTACAGGAATGAAAACCGGGCTGTCTGGAGGATGTATGTCAGGCTGAGTGGGTTGTGGTTCATGAAAAATCATGCCACTGTGCAAAGTGATGGTAGTTGTTCAAAGCATTATAAGAACTGTCCCTCTTAGGGATATTGTTTAATACTTTCTGTAAGTAATCAAAAAAAGACTGGCTATCCACGAACTTTGTGACTATTTTAGTACAACTTACTGATATACACATGCTAAAGAATTCGTTCGTTTTTAAGCTCGCTTTTTTGATTCTATTCTTTATTCCGTTTCTGGCGTTCTCTCAATATCAGATTCAGGGGGTTGTGACCGATGCAGAAACTGGAGAGACTTTGCCTCTGGCTACTGTGTTCTTTGCCGAAACTACCTTTGGGGTAACCACTGATACAGAGGGAAGGTACACTTTATCATTTTCGGAGCCCGGTTCTTATGAAATAGTGGCCCGTTTCGTTGGATACGCTACCTATGTGGCTAAAATTCGGATCGAAGACGAACGCAATGTACGGCTAGATATTACCCTTAAACCGCAGGTACTCAATTTGGGTAGTGTTGTGGTAGTTGCACGCGAAGACAAAGACTGGAGGCGCCATATGCGACTTTTTAAGGAGTTGTTCCTTGGCTATTCTGTTAATGCAGCCAAATGCAAAATTCTCAATGAGGAGGCCATCGATTTTTATATGGATGAGGAGAAGAACGTTTTATATGCTTATGCAGAGGAAGCCATAAAGGTTCAAAATATGGGGCTGGGTTACGATTTAGAGTACTACCTGGAAGGATTTTGGGTAGATTATAACAGCATGCTGAGCAGCTATGTGGGGTTTACTGTGTATAGGGAAATGGAAGCTCGCAACTCTAGGCAGAAAGGAAGGTGGGACGAAGCCAGAGAAGTGGCCTTCCGTGGTTCTCAGCAGCATTTTTTTAGAGCCGCCTATGCCGGCAAACTTGAGGAAGAGGGGTTTAAGGTAGCGAGAGTTACAGATATGGAACGAGGTATTCCAAAGAACATGACGGAGGTGGATCTCAATGAGTTAATCACTAAAGGTCAATTTGAGTTTTCCCGCAGGCTCCCATTTAATGATTATTTACATGTGACCTACTTGTGGGAGTCCCAATCACATGAGTATATACAAATAGTAAGCTCATTAGGAGGAGCTGTTACTCGTTTCGCAGAACAAGTATCGTGGATTAGCCTGGTAGAAGGAGAGGATCATATTGAGTTCTATAGTAACGGTTCTGTGTATAACCCGCTGAGTTTTGTCAGTAAAGGTTATTGGGGTTTTGAGAAAGTGGCCGATATGGTTCCTATTAATTACAAAGCTATGAATTAAAGGTTGTTGGCTCATTAGCTCTAAGTATTGCACCTCTAAGGATTTATCTACTAAGGTGTGGCATAATTTGGTGAATTATAAGGTTAGGCAAAATTATTGTGGCCCAACTTGTTGCCCTTCTTTGGGTAAACAGTTTTTACTTACAACCAATAACTTTTTACTTCAACCTATGCTACGCCACACGTTAAAAGCACTTGTATTTATTTTGTTCTTTCCTGTTTGCCTACAGGCTCAGTATACCATAAGAGGAGTTGTTACCGATGCCGAGACAGGCGAAACCCTGCCATTTGCCAATGTGTTCTTTGCCGAAACCACTTATGGAGTAAGCACCGACTCTGAAGGTCGATATGTATTAAACGTTACAGACCCGGGGACATACGACTTGATAGCTAGGTTTGTAGGGTATCAAACTTATGCCATAAGCATACGCATTAGTGAAGAGCGGGACCTACGCCTGGACATGGCCTTAAAGCCGGAAGAAGTAAACCTTGGCAGTGTGGTTGTTACTGCCAAGAAAGACAAGGATTGGGAGCGTTATATGGTCATTTTTAAGGAATTGTTTTTAGGCTACTCGGCTAATGCTGCCAAATGCAAAATATTGAACGAACAGGCCATAGACTTTTACTTCGATAAGAAGAGTAATACACTCTATGCTTTTGCCGAAGAGGCCATAAAAGTAGAAAATAAGGGGCTGGGTTATATGCTAGAATATTATCTGGAAGATTTTAGCATGAACTACAGCTCTATGCTAAGCTTATATTATGGTTATACGGTTTTCACAGAAATGAAACCAAGGAGTAAGCGCCAACTTAGACGTTGGGAAGAAAACAGAGAAATTGCTTACAAGGGGTCGCTTCAACACTTTTTTGCATCGGCCTTCAAAGGCAGGCTGGAGGAAGAAGGTTATATTATCCAGGAGGCCAAAGATATAAAGGGTGGAAGAGTGCTAAACCCTAACCCTATGGATTTGTCAGGGGTTCTCAGGCAAGGTCAATCGCAGCTTTCTGTGCAATTACCATTCGAAAACTACCTCTATGTGACCTATACTCGCGAGGGGCAAAGCGAAGAATTCAGACAATTCAATAATCCGAGTGGGCTCTCACTGTCTGTTTCTGCAACAAGGGTTGGAGAACAGGTGTCGTGGATTTCTCTGGTAGAAGGTAAAAAAGCCATAGAGTTTGAAAGCAGCGGCTATGTGTATGACCCCATCAGCTTTATTACGCAGGGGTATTGGGGTTTTGAAAAGGTGGCCGATATGGTGCCAATCAATTATAAGCCCAGGCAATAGCTTTTATACTCCGCCAACAAACGCTCGTTTTCGAGCGGCTCGCTAAAGATTTCGAGCACTTTGGCCGTGGAGGAAGAATCGAAGAAGGTACTAAGCGCACTAGTTAGTTCTGATTGATTAGTACAGGCTGTGTATTCAAAGCCAAATTCCTGGGCTGTAAGAGCCGCAGTGAGTGGTTGGTGGGTCTGAAACAACTTTTCGTAAGATTTTTGGTTTCTGGGCCCCTTTATCATTCCAAAAATACCTCCTCCGGCATTGTTCATAACAATAATGCGCAAATTGGCCAGTTTTTGGTCGTGCCAGAAAGCATTTCGGTCGTAAAGAAAGGCCATGTCTCCGGTAAGCAAAGTCACCATTTTGGAGGTAGTTAAGGAGGCCCCCACAGCAGTGGCGTTGCTGCCATCAATTCCGCTGGTACCCCTGTTGCAATAAATTTCCACATGGTGAGACAGGCCTATGAAGTTGGCGTACCGTACGGCCATGCTATTGGCCAAATGCAATAAACTGTTGTGAGGCAGAGATTCCAGACACACCGCTGTTGCTTTTAGCTCTCCAAAACCGCAACGCTCAATAAAGGCCTTACTTCTTTGTTGGGTGTGTACTTCTTTTTGCCGCCAACTAAGACAAAAACTGCCTTCACTTTTGCTTGATCCTTGCTTGGCTAGCTGCTCAATAAAATAGTCTGGAGACAAATCGAATGTGTGGCTTAAATGCTGAAGACCATCGTTCAGACGCTCACCCTTCCGAACATGCCAGTGCATGCGGGGTGGGTTCTTGCGCAAGAACTGCTTCAGGTTTTTCGATATTAGTGAATTGCCCAAAGTAATGAGTAATTCAGGAGTCTCCGGTAGTTGATCTGATTGTAAAAAAAGGTCTTGTTTCTGAAGGCTACCGGATACCATGTGCTGGTTGGCTGTTACTTCATTTACGATGACCACATTTCCTTTTTCAGCCAGGGCTTTCAGAGCTTTGGTGAGCTTCATATCCGGTTCATGCTGGCCAATTATAACCATCCGTTTTTCGGCATCATTCCACTGAGTCAGAAGGGCAGACCATTGCTCTGGCAATAAATGAGAGTGTGAAGTCGGTCTTTGTATTATCCTTGCCTTTGGGTACTCAAATTTTTCGTTTGCCTGAGGGTAGAAAGGTTCTCGTATAGGCACATTGAGGTGGGCCGGCCCCATGGGGTATTTTAGGGTGCAAAGAATAGCTTCATTCACTAATCGATTAGCGTGCCACCGGGCATCGCTGTGGCTAAGGTCTACAGGAAGCGAAAAACTGGCTTTGGCGTGGGCTCCATAAAGATTGGTTTGCCTTATAGTTTGGCCATCGTATTGATCGATCCACTCCGGAGGACGGTCTGCGGTAATGACTAGCAGAGGTATTTCCTGATAGAAGGCTTCGGCAACGGCCGGAGCATAATTGAGACCAGCCGAACCGGATGTGCATATGAGCGCCACCGGTTTTTTGAGCTGTTGAGCAATACCCAAGGCCATGAAAGCAGCGGAGCGTTCGTCTGCTACTACCTGCACGTCAATCTGTGGATGGTTTTCGAAAGCCAGCGATATGGCAGCCGAACGCGATCCGGGAGAAATGACAGCCCGACTGATGCCATGCGCAGCGCATATTGTGGCTATTTCGTTGATGTGTGGCAGTATCAATGCGATTGATTGAGAATGTTCAGCAAAGTATTGAATTTCATTTCAGTTTCCGCCAATTCCTTTTGCGGCCGCGAATGAGCCGTGACCCCCGCTCCGGCAAAAAGGCGTCCGTGGCTGCCAGCCAGTTCCATGCATCGTAAGTTGACATACAAATGCGTGCAGTCTTCAATATTAACCGGCCCCAGAAAGCCCGAATAAAACCTTCGGTTTAGTTTTTCATGTACTTTGAGAAATGCCAAAGTCTCTTCTTTGGGCATACCCGCTACGGCCGATGTGGGGTGAAGTAGCTCGAGCATAACGGTGGGTAATTCCTGAAAATTGGTGGCTTGCAGGTCTACTTCGAAAGTAGTTTTCAGGTGCAGTAGGTTACCTGCTTTTACAGTTTCAGGTCCCTTTTCGCTAAACTCTCTCAGTCTTATTTTTTTGAAACAGTTAATAATGTAGCGGCTTACCATTGCCTGTTCCTCAATTTCTTTTTGTGTCCAGGCTGTGTCGGTTAGTGAAGCATCGGGGTTGTAGCGCTGTGTGGCTGCCAGAGCAATGGTTCTGAAAACTTGTGTTTCTTTTTCTATGAGTACCTCTGGTGTTGCTCCCAACCACGAGCCTGCCTGCGGAATTGAGACGTAAGAGATAAAGGCGTTTTGATAGGCCTGGCATAGCCCGTTGAAAAAGGCAACCAAATCGAAATTTTCAGGTAGGGCAATGTCTTTACTCCTAGCCGGTACTATTTTCTCGAAGGTACCCGCCTGAATGGCTTCAATGCACCGTTCAACTAAATGCTCATAATCTGAAGGAGAAGAGGGTTCGGTAAGAGACATCCCGCCATTCAACGGAACTTCTGAATTGGTTCTGGAAGCTTCAAGCTGCTCAATAAGCTGAACTTTGAATTTTTGAATTTGCTCTGATCCCCGTTCTTTATTCAGTGGGGTAAATACTGTTTCATTAAAATCAAAAGACAATAGAATGTCGCCTGAGATAAACAGTCCTTTTTCTTCTCCGAAGCTAAAAGGAGCAAATGCAAAACCATTAGAGAGTTCTTGTATATCGTATTGAGTTACCTCTTTGGCCGCTTCGAACGACAAGAGTAGGTTCACTTCAGACTGAAAAGGCCTGCGCCAAAGAGCAACAGGGAGCCCTTGCTTACCGGCCCACTGCAAAGCGGCTCTAATAAGTTCTTCTTTTGTGAACGACCCCAAGTCGGGCTCTAAGGTTATTGCCTTTTCCTGATTATTCATTCTTGTTTTTTATCCAGCACAGCCATGGTAATTCTGCTTATGCAGATCAATTCTTTTTCCTCATTTTCAATGCGAATTTCCCATACCTGTGTTCGTTTTCCCACATGAATTGGAGTGGTTTTGCCATAAACAAACCCGCTGCGCACCGATTTTATATGGTTGGCGTTGATGTCTAGCCCAACACAGTATTGCCTCTGAGGATCTACCGTAAGGGTGGCAGCTATGCTACCCAGTGTTTCGGCCAATACTACCGATGCTCCTCCATGCAACATACCCAAAGGCTGATGGGTTCGGTGATCGACCGGCATTTTACCAATGAGATAGTCTTTTCCTAACTCCGTTACTTCTATACCTAAATGTTCAACCAAAGTGTTTTTACTCATTTGGTTGATTATTTCTAAGGTTGCTTTCGGATGAAACATTCAGTTTGGGATTAACTTTTTAGCTTTGCGGCTGGTAGCGGCAAAAATAGAACAAATCGATGATCAAAAAAATATACCTGACCCGACACGGTGAAACGGATTATAATAAGCAAGGAATAGTGCAGGGTAGTGGTATTGACTCTGATTTGAACGGAAAAGGCAGGGCCCAGGCTGCAGCCTTTTATGAGACTTATGGTTCGTGGCCGTTTGATAAACTATATGTTTCCGGGCTAAAGCGCACCCATCAGTCTATGGAGGGCTTTATAAACGATGGGCTACCCTATGAGGTGCTCACCGACCTGAACGAAATTAGCTGGGGCAGCAGAGAGGGACTTCCTGTAGACCAGGAGGGAACAGCCTACTATTTGCAAATGATTGAACGGTGGCAGAAAGGAGAAACCAATCTGGCCATAGATGGGGGAGAAAGCCCCGATCAGGTAGCAGCACGCATGCGCAATGCTCTTTCTTATATACTTGATCGAACAGACGAACATCATGTGCTCATTTGTATGCATGGCCGAGCTATGAGGGTAATGTTGGCTGTAATGCTCAATTATCCGCTAAAGTGCATGGATTTGTTCGAGCATTCCAATCTATGCCTGTATCAGTTGGCGTTTACGGGTACATCTTTTCAGTTAGAAAAGTACAACGATACTAATCATTTGAAGGGGAGAGTTGGCTAAGGGCTAGCGAAGCCTTGCTGTCGAGGCTCGATTTATAGGGGTGTTTTTTAAAGCTCAACACTCGTTCAAAATACATTTTGGCCATGGTGTTTTGCCCTTGTTGCTGCTGTAAATAGCCGAGCTGCAAAAAAGCATTGGGAGCATAATAGCTTTCTTCAATCATTTCGGCTTTATCTATTACTGCTCTGTACAGTTCTATGGCAGTTTTGCTTCGGTTTTGCAAATGAGCCATCCGTGCCTTACGATAAGTTAGTTCTACCTGAAGTAGCTCGGTGAGGGGTTCTCGTTCGATAGACTCTATTAAAGATTGACTGAACTCGTAAAAGCCGCCATCTATGGCAAACCGAAGCTGAAGCATGGGCCAGTGCGTTTGCCCCAGGTTTTCCAGTATCTTTTCTGCGTTTTTGTCAATTTCAGTGCCTGAACTACCTTTTTCTTTAGCCTGCCGAATGTAGTGGTTAAACTCAGACGGCCTATTCATAAATTTGGCGCTCAGCCCCATTTTAAGTAAAGCATCTTTTTGGTAGCTGGCTCCTTTAAATGACTGTATAAAACTACTAAAGTGGTCGATGGCTTCGGTGTATTTTCCCTGTTGAAAATACGTTTCGCCAAGCAAATATGCGGCAAAAGGCACTTTGCTCCTTACTTGATAAAACAGCTGACGAGCTTCTTCGGCCCGGTGAGATTTGGCCATAATAATGCCCTGGAAGTATGAGGCCAGTGGCGTGTTGCTCCATTTGTGATTGGCAATGAATGAAGGCGCCATGGAGAAGTTTTCCAGTAGGTGGGAGTAAACCATTCCCAATATTATGGCGGACTCCAAAGATTGCATGGAATGGGTGTTTGGGACTTGTTTTAGTTGATTGAGGCCGTCATTTACGGTGCCTCTCATGCCGAATAGATTAAATACCCAGCGATAGTTTTCCGGAGTAACACCAAAGAGAATTTGCAAAAGTCCGCGTGTTCTATGGTTGAGCTGAAAATCTGGATGAGCCTTGAGGTTGCGTTCAATACTTTTATTGGCTGATCTGATGGCCCAAAATGCCCCCCATTCATCGCCATATTTTAGTTTTAGGAAGCCCCATTGCAGCTTTAGCTCGGCTTCTACAAAACCTTTCCAGGCCGATTGATCGGAAGCTTTGCTTATGGCTTTTAACCGCTGATCTTCCAGGGGCTTGAGAGCCTCATAAGCAGAATCTGATTCATGAAAGATGAGATAAACAAAGTCGTGAAGATTTTGAGTATATATTTCCTGCAGGTCTGTATTAGTACGGGCTTTTTGGGGCGCCTCACCGGGTTGCAGTGCTAAGTTTAGTAAGTCAAGAGTACGGGCAGACTGTCCCTGGCTGTTCAAAACAAGGCACAAAAAAAATGGATAAGCCAGAAGGCCTATCCATTTACTATATTCTTTAAGAAACATCAGTGAATTAACTAGCTGATTTTCTGGTTCTTCTTGCTGGTTTTTTCTCTTCAGTTACAATTTCATCGGTTACCTCGGCTAAGATTCTGCCGCAATGTTCGCAAACAATGATTTTTTTACTGTCTCTGATATCGGCCTGACGCTGAGGAGGAACAATGTTGAAACAGCCTCCGCAAGCTCCACGGCTTACCGGCACAACGGCCAGACCATTTCGGGCATTATTTCTCAACTTAGTGTAAGAGTTAAGAAGTCGCTCCTCAATGTTTTTAACTGCTTTTTCGCGATCTTTCAAGAGCTTTTCTTCATCGGCTTCGCTTTCTTTAGTCAATACCTCAAGCTCCGATTTTTTGGTGTCAAGGTCTTTGTTTCTTTCGCTTAGCTCGTTTTCAGTGCGCTCAATCTCTTCTTTCTTCGCGTCTATTTTAACGAAAGCTTCTTTTATTCGCTTTTCTGAGATTTGAATCTCCAAATTCTGAAGTTCGATTTCCTTGGTAATGGCATCGTATTCACGATTATTTCGAACATTCATTTGTTGCTCTTCATATTTTCTGATCAGCGCCTCAGAGTTCTTAATCTGAGTTTTGTGATCAGCAATATTGGCTTCGAGCTCAGCAAGCTCGTTTTTAAATTTCTCTATTCTTGTTTCGTATCCAGCTATCTCATCCTCCAGATCGGCCACCTCATCGGGCAGGGCACCTCTTACTTTTTTAATTTCATCTAGCTGAGAATCAATAGATTGTAGATGCTGTAACGCCTCTAATTTCTGTGCAACTGTTTTTTCCATTAACCGTGTTTTTAGAAGTACTTTACGGGGTTCGTATTCACCTCTGACAAATAGGTTGCAATATTAGCAAAATTTTCACTGATAAACGCACCAAGCAGCTCTTTTGTAAATACCTCACTCTCATAGTGTCCGATGTCGGCAATCATTATTTTTTCTTCCGCATCAAAGAACTCATGGTACTTGAAATCAGAAGTAACAAAGGCCTGAGCACCGGCTGCCATAGCAGTGCCTAACAGAAAGCTGCCTGCACCGCCACAAACCGCCACTCGTTGAATGGGTTTGTGGCTTAGGGGGGTATATTTAATGGTATTGAGCTGCATGCTGTTTTTTAGATGAGCGAGAAAGTCTTGTTCGCTCATGGGCTGCTCAAGGTCTCCAACCATACCGGCTCCTACTTCCTGATTGGTGTTTTTAAGTGGTTGCAGATAATAGGCTACTTCTTCATAAGGGTGAGCCTTTTGGAGTGCACCTACTACCTGGGCCTGTAAATGGCTTGGAAATATGAGCTCTACCTTGTTTTCTTCTACAAATTCTTGTTGGTTTTGTTGGCCTATGGTCGGGTTAGCCTTATCGTTAGGCTTAAAAGTGCCTGTGCCTAAAATTCGGAAGCTGCAGTGGCTGTAGTTGCCAATGTGACCTGCTCCGGCCCCGTGCATGGCATTCAACACTTCATCGGTATGTTGAGTAGGGATAAAGGTTTCCAGTTTGGTGAGTGTATCTGCCTTGGGCGCAAGAACGCGAAGGTTGTTTAACCCCAGGCAGTCGGCAATTTTACGATTCACGCCAGTGTGTACATTGTCCAGATTGGTGTGAATAGCATAAATGGCAATGTCATTTTTAATGGCCTTAATAATGGTGCGCTCCACATAGTTTTTGCCATTGAGCTGTTTAAGTCCTTTGAATACAATGGGGTGATGTGCCACAATTAAATTGCATTGTTTGGTCACCGCTTCATCAACAACTAACTCGGTACAGTCCAGTGTGCAAAGTACGCCCTTTACCTCCATTTTGGGATCTCCCGTAAGTAGTCCGGCATTGTCGTAACCTTCCTGATAAGCACGTGGGGCTATTTGCTCTAGAAAATCTGTGATATCCTTTATCTTTGCCATATTTTCCGTCTTTCAATGGCTAAGATAGTCAGCCTGCTATGAAAATCATTAGGTATTTATTGTTTCCCTTTTCGGTATTGTATGCCGGTATAATGCGCTTGCGGAATATACAGTACAACAATGGCAGCCGCCCCATAACTACTTTTGACCGTGTGGTGATTTCGGTGGGTAACCTTTCTACAGGGGGGACGGGTAAAACACCAATGATCGAATACCTGATTGGTCGGTTGAAAGATCGTTATAAAGTGGCTACAGTGAGCCGTGGGTATGGACGGAAAACTACCGGTGAGCGCATAGCAACACCGGAAGATACGGCTCGCACTCTGGGTGATGAACCGTTGCAGTTTTATCGCAAGTTTGGTGAGGAAATAAAGGTGGTAGTGGGTGAAGAGCGCATTTTGGCCATTCCCCACTTGCTTATGGATTATCCGGAAACGGAGCTGATACTTCTGGATGATGCCTATCAGCACAGAAAAGTGAGCAGAGACTTCAATATTATGCTTAGCGATTTTTCTGCCCCGTTTTACAGAGACCTTGTTCTGCCGGCTGGTCGTTTGCGCGAGGGCAGAAGTGAGGCTGGGCGTGCCGATGCTATTGTCATTACCAAATGCCCAAAAACGATATCAGATTCAACAAAAGCTGAAATAGAGAAAGAAGTGAGAGCTTATAATTCTGTGGCTCCTGTCTTTTTTTCCAGCATAGAGTATGGAGAATTAAAACCTGTGTTCAATAAGGCTAAGATTGAGAAGGAAGTAGCTGTAATCTCTGCCATTGCCAGGCCTAAGCCATTTTATGAGTATCTGGAGAAGCGTTTTACACTAATGGAACGATTCGAATTTGTAGACCATTATAACTTCAAGTCGGCCGATCTGGACCGGATTTTAAGAAAGCTTAACGGAAAGCGGCTTTCCATAGTCACTACTGAAAAGGACATGGTACGACTTTTGCCTTTTGCAGACCATCCGCTTATACGGCAATTCAATGTTTTTTATCAACCGATTGAGGTGAGTATCGACAGGCCGGAAATTTTTGAGAAACTTTTATTAGAATGCATTGAAGGCAGAAAACGTGAACTGAATTCTTAATTTTGGCCGTGCTTAAAAAAACACTCTTTCTGTTCGTCTTATTTTTCTGCCTTGGCGTGGCAAATGGGCAAGATATTAATTCGTTTTCCAGCCAAACCGATTCGTTATTGGAGGCCCGAATGAGAGCGAGAGATGCCGAGGCGCAGGCCAACACACAGAACTACAATGCCCGAAGCACCCGCTTTACTTACGAAAAGAATTTTAAGTTTAACAACATCGTTTTTCGGCACCCCGATACGCTGCCCGATAACATGCACAGGGTGAGTGATTTGGAGCGAAATCGCTACTTGATTCAGAACCTTGGCAACGTGGGCACAGCCCAGCGTTCTCTCTTTTACGAACCGGCCAATACCATTGGGCGTAGTTCGGGGTATCATGCCTATGATGCTTTTGCGACAACGCCAGACCAGATTCGTTATTTCGATACACGCTCACCCTATACTGATATTCAGGCTTTATTTGCCGGAGGAGGCCGATCCATTACCCGCGTGACCTTTACTTTTAATGACAGCACCCAGTTCAACATTGGCATGAACTTTAACTCCATCAGGGCTGATAAGCAGGTGGCTTTTTTGACTCGTGGTGACAGGCATGTGAACAGCAACGACTGGAATATTTTTGGGTTTCTTCGTCCTAAAGGGTTGAAAAAATACTTGTTGCTCTTTAATACAACACAGTTTAAACATACGGTGAGCGAGCAAGGTGGGGTAGTAGACCCTTCTTTACTCACCGGCAATAACCCTCAGAATAAACCACATTCTTATTTTGATGGCCGCGATGCCAACGTAAATCTGAGTGGAGCTGAGAGTTATGATAAACGAGGAGGCTTTCATATTTACCAGCAATACGATCTGGACTCGATATTTCAAGTATACCACTCGGGACAATATGCTGAGCAACTGGTGAGGTACTACGATGCCTACGATTTGAGTGGTTTTGATCAATACATATATAATGAAGCTACTCCCGGAAAAACCAGAGATACCGTGGCTGAAGGTTCTTTTTTTAGAGAGTTGCTCAACGAGGTGGGGTTAAAAGGCCGCACAAAGAAGTTTTCATATACGGCTTACTATAAGAATAGGGCTTTGCGCTATCAGATTTTTAGGGAGAATTATACCGGGCGCGATCTGGAGCACTATGTGGGCGGTACGCTTCGTCAGCAAATAACCCCTGAAATATTCCTCACGGCCTCGGGTGAATTTATGTTTGAAGGAAACTACAGGATTGAAGGTGACTTTACCAGTAGTTTTTTTGAAGCCCGATTTACAAGGCTAAACAGGCAACCTTCTTATCTCGTAGACCGATACAATGGTCAGCAAAGAAGCTGGACCAATGATTTCTCGGCAGAGTCGGCCGATCACCTGACCGGAACACTGAAGCTTAATGGTGCTCGTGTTTCGTTTCGTCCGTTTGTTCGCTTTAGTCGCATTTCCAACTACATCTTTTTCAATGAAAATAAGCTACCGGAACAGGCCAATAGCGATGTTTTGCTCTTAACTCCGGGGGCTCACTTCGACTGGCAGCTAACCTCTCGTATTCGTTGGAGCAACACTGTACACTATACCTCCGTGTCAGGAGGTTCGGCTAATAATTACAGAGTTCCTCAACTTCTGGCATTGTCTCAAATTGCCTTTAAAAACGAGATATTCGATGGTAAAATGATCGTTCATACCGGTATTGAGGCCTATTACCGGTCGGCCTATGAAGGCTTGGCTTATGACCCGGTGGTGCAGCAGTTTTATTTGCAAAATGGGTTTGAGAACAATGAATATGTTAAGGCCGATGTATTCCTCAATTTTAAGGTGGGCAATTTTCTGTTTCTCGTTAAAATGGCCCACGTAAATCAGCTTTCGCAGAAGGGGTATTTTGTAACCCCTACATATCCAGGTACGGGGCGTACGCTGGATATGGGGGTAAGGTGGTTGTTCTTCGATTAGTTGCTAAACAGCGAGAAGTTAGCGCCAAAATTAAGCACATGCTTAAACTGAATAGCTCTTTCAGGGTTTCCTCCATCGCCAGTATCAATCAAAATATCATCGTCATAAATCAATTGAGTACCAAAGGTGGCGTTGAACCATTTATTCACCTTCATAACCAATAGAGTTTCCCAGTTGGTATCTACATTGCCAAAAGTATCGTAGGCTGTAAAAAAGTTGAGCGTACTTTTAAAATTGATGTTCTCCATAATGGGCAGATCCAGCACAGCCAACATGTTAGTACCAAATTCTGCTCTGTAGTGTTTGTCGGGGGCTACACCAAAAGCACCGGCAGCAGCCAGGTCATCGTCCATTACAAAGGTGAATTTACCGGCAGCCGGAGCAAAAGAAAGGGTAAATACTTTGCTTGGGTCGTACTCAATACCCAGGTTGATGGTGAGGTAGCCCGGGGCCATAAAATTCGAAATCTTTTGAGCTATTTCTTCACCGGGAATCACCGGGTTGGGGCTGAACTTCCTACCTTCCAGCAGTTGTGTTCTAAAGATACCCGAAACGGAAAACGACCAGGTGGGGTCGAAGGCATGGGCATACTTGGAGATAAGGATTATGTTGTCGTCTGTTTTGCGAAAGTCTTTATCGCCTACCTTGGCACCACCCAGTGCAAAATCGAGCTGATTGGTCCATTTGTTCTGACCGTGTGTTCTTACAATTTTAGTGTTGAATACCGTGCCTAAAGCAATGGAGTTTTCGCCCCCGGCCGCCCAGTTGGAAAGCCCAACATTGGCAAAGTTAAGGCCCCATGATCCTGTTTTTTTTACCACAACGGAATCGGTTTGTGCAGAAAGCACAACACTCAGGCAGCAGAGTACTACAGTAGAAAGTAGGAGTTTTTTCATGTTGTTATTTATCGTTGAAAGGGACAAAAATGGCCTAATCATAGAAATTAACCAAGTTGAAATAGCAATATGGATTAATTCAAAACTGTGGTTTTTGAATATGAATGGCTGGCTTTACCTTTGCGGCATGTCCGAAAAATTCACCAACCATATGTTAGGGCTTCAGTTGCCCACCGACCCGCGTTGGGTCAATATTGCTCAAATGAATATTGAAGATATTTTGGTAGACCATGCCTATTGCGAACAAAAGGCAGCATCTTCCTGTATTTCGCTTATTGTGCAATACCCAGACAAAAAGGACTTGGTGGATATGATGACCCCGGTGGTGGCTGAGGAGTGGAGCCACTTTGAGCGTGTAATTGAGCAGCTCAACAAGCGCGGCATGAAGTTGGGCAAACAGCGAAAGGACGAATATGTAATCAGGCTCCAGGGTATTCTTAAGAAAGGTGGAGGCCGGGAAGAGCAACTGGTAGAAAAACTGCTCATGAACGCCCTTATTGAGGCCAGAAGTTGCGAGCGGTTTAAGATGCTACACCTGCATATTGAGGACGAAGAACTCAAAAAATTCTACTATGAACTAATGGTATCGGAAGCAGGGCACTACAAAAACTTTTTGAGCCTGGCTAAGTCATATATGGGTGAAGAGTATGTATCGAAACGCTGGAAAGAGTTTCTTGTAGAGGAGGCCAAAATTATTGAGTCTCTGGAAGTGAGAGGGGATAGGATGCATTGAGAAATATGTACTTAAGACTGTGGCCTCCGGCTCATTTGACTCTTTGACAAGCTTTCATTTTTATCAGGTACCCGATGAGTAAGGCGTGTTTTGCAACCCACGGTTATTTAAGCATAAATGTTTTGCGGTAAGCCAGGCTTTTAGACCTTTAACTATCCTTTTTTATTTTAAAGCTGCTTTGGCCATTCGCTTGGCTTCTTTTCGGTCAATCCCACTGGCTATTAGCTCCATCTGCTTTTCGTTTTCATCCTGATATTCAGGGCGAATGTGATGCTTTACTCCTCCCTTTTGATCTTTGGCTCTCTTTATAGCGTTCTTTTTCTTGCCCAATTGAATCACTCCTCCGGGAATACTTTTGGTTTGAATGGGTTGGCTGTTTGTTGAGACCCGGTTAGCCGCAGACCTGCTTTCGGTAGCTTTTTCTTTGTTGAGGTGTTGTTTCATAGGTTCTTTTGGAGATATACCAAAAAGAAGAAAAGGTTACCCTTGCCAAAGGCTTTCAATGCCTTACGGCAGGTAAAATAAGGTTTTGCATCAGGGCAAATGGTGCCTTGTCTGCCTCACTATTGTATGCCCCACCGGTAAAAACGGCAATAAGCTCCAGGCTGGGGAAAATCATAATGTACTGTCCGCCATTGCCCGTGGCCATAATAGAATGGATGGTTTGGTTATTTACCTTGAAAGGAATGGACCACCAGAAGTAGCCATAGTCCATGCCGGTAATTTTGACGTTGGGTTTAGTGGCTTCGGTAAGCCATTGTTTCGAAACCAATTGTTTACCATTCCATTGCCCATTATTAAGTACCAGTTGACCGATTTTTGCCATATCGCGAGAGGTCATGTATAGGCGTTTTGCAGATGGTATGACCTGCTTTTTGCTGGTGTGCCCCCAAAAGTAATGGTCTATTCCCAACTCATCGAAAAGATATTTCTTGGCAAATGAATCGATAGACATGCCTGAAGCCTGGCTTATGATTTCGGCTGTTAGTATTGACCCCATTGAACAGTAAGCGGCTTTTTCGCTAGGAGTATTAATTAACGGAAGGTCTAAAGTGTATTGAATAATGTCTTTTTTTCGGTACACTTTATCTTCTTGCCCGAGGGAGTTTTTGTCCCAATCGTTGCAATCGAGTCCGCTCGACATGGTGAGCAAATGCCTGATGCTGATTTGCTGTTTTTGAGCAATCGAATTTTTCTCCGGTGCATGGCTTTTCAGGTAGTCGAATATGGAGTCGTCTATACTTTTTATGAACCCTTTTTCTACAGCAATGCCCATGAGAATGGCTCTTATGCTTTTGGTAGTTGAGCGAAGGTCATGTGGATTTTGGCGCGCACCTTCGCCAAAGTATTCTTCTAGTACAAGGCGGTTGTTTCTAACCAGAACGATACTGTGTATCTGATGCTCCTGAGCTCTGAGGCTATATAACATTTTATAGATGGAAGCCGTGTCTATACGCTGTTCGCTTAAACCGGAGGTTAGCCAACCATCATGGTTTAAGGTTTGGGGTGGTGTATACAGGTGAGTGTTTTGTGCAAAACCAACCTGCGCTAAAAGCAGGCAAAAGATTATTAGTGTGCGGTTAAGTAGGTCCATGAGTGCTGTTTTGGCTAGCAAGTAACTCCTTGTGATTCAAATGCCCGTCATTGTTGGCGTTAATGTTTTCAAAAAGCCCAATTGAGGCCTGTATATTATGCTCTTTTAGTCTTGTGAGTGAAAGGCAGGTTACACCGTATTTATCCGGGGCGGTCTATTTTAGGTTACTCAAAAAACTGCGTATTTCATTAAAGTAGGTTTCAGGTTGCTCCAACCAACCGTAGTGGCCGCAATTGTTCAGCAATACCAGTTTTGAGTGGGGCAGGAGTGCGTGAGTTTTTTCAGCAATAGACTTTGGTATAATATCGTTGGTGCCCTGTAAAATGAGCACAGGCTGACTGAAATTTTGTAAGCCCGGTTTACAATCAAAACCCATGGATTGCATATTGCGATGGATAATGCCATTTACTTCCATATTGCCCTGAGTCAAACGGAGGCCAATGGCATCTATATCTTCCTTTCTGTCATGGTATAGATAGGCGGGTGCCAGGTTTTTGGCTCTCTCCAGTCGGGCATGGAATGAGGTGTCACCGTTGCTGATTTGCCTGCTCCAGTAATTGAATCGTTGCCTTTGCTCATCATTCAAATGGCCAGGAATATCTAAATCATCGAAGGCCTCCAAGTCTATGCCACCAGATGAGGAGAGGATTAAGCCCTTTACCCGACTTGGATGTTTGGTGGTATAATAGGAAGCCAACATGCCACCAAAAGATTGCCCAAAAACTACCCATGATTTTACACCGAGGTGTGTACGTAATGTTTCAATATCTTCGACCAGTAAGTCCATACTCATACTTCGTTCACTAACTATGTCGATTTTAGATTTCCCCGTGCCTCGTTGATCGTATATAATGGCCAGGCAATTTTTACCTAGCTCAGCAGCCAGATCAGCGAATCCTTCACTGCTCATTCCCGGACCACCGTTTATGATCAATAAAGTGTCCGGACCGCCACCAAATGCTCGGTAATACATGTGGCCATTGGGTAAAGAGATAGTTCCTTCTACCTGAGAAAATAGGTTGAAGCTTAGAAGTAGTAAAGGTAGGATCAGACATCTTTGCATATTCATCACCACTTATGGAGCGTTTCTGGCTGAACGAATTTGATAACAAAGCAATCTTAATTCTAAATCCTTGATATTTAAAGTAATAATTATTTAGTTTAATAACTAAAGATTTAATTCAAGTAGACATGAGAATAAGACTTTACCTTCTATTGCTTCTTTTATCTTTTGGTTTTTCCAAAGTACAGTCTCAGAGTATTCAAGAAGTAACGGGGCGATGGTACTCAAGCAATGGAACAAATGAACTCCAATTGTTGCTTTCAGAAAAGTATGCACTTTACAAGGCCGACTTCTGGGACGTAGTGGAGTTTAGTAACGGTAAGTTGCGCTTAAGGAATCAGGAAGGGGAGACTGAATTGAGCCTGAGAAAGAACGGGAACAGAGGTGTTTTAACCTCAAATGGAGTGTCATTACCTGTACAAAATTATAAGTCTACTAACATTTCGAGTAGAGAGGTGGGGAAGACAGATGTGAGTAAAGATTTTTTCAAGAAAGACCAGGTAGTGTTGCAGGGTATAGTGATACCTAAAGATACAATGCCTCTGACCATATCTATTATTTATAATCATGCCTTTAGTGAGGGGCAGAAGAAGTTTGTAGAAGAAGTGGATAGCGGGGGGAGATTTAAGATTATATACCCACTTGAATATCCGCAATCAGTAATGGTGAGCGTTGGTGATGCCTTTTTTTACTATTTCTCAACACCGGGAGCTAAACAGGCTATGGTAATTGATGAAGCTTCATTTAAGGGAAGCTGGACTACCGCTAAAAAGTTAGATTTTATGGGCGATTTGGCCGCTGAGAATGAAGAGTTTCGTATGCTGCACCCTGAATATATGAAGATCAGAAACTATGAGGAGAATGATAGTCTTCAGAAAAC
>MDTG01341548.1_pt1 | contig 60628 bp, 43 predicted proteins | sample 811421 | NCBI WGS metagenome assembly MDTG01 (sample SAMN05326645, study PRJNA326480) | marine metagenome | isolation source: seawater | place: Pacific Ocean: South East | collected 2011
CTGCTAGTACGTTAACATCAGCTAGCGAATCATTTAGTACACGTGTAACTTTAACTGAAGCATCAGCCAGCAGAACAGATGTAACGTTTACAAATATATCATCATCGCGCGTAACAGCATCACAATTGTTAGTAACTGATGATACGCGGTTAGATGGAAGTATTGCATTTAATGGAGTGCAGATATTCGAAGATCAGTTAGTTGTAAGATCTGGATCAACTATATTTGGTTCTGGATCAATACCATCTGACGTTACACATCAATTTACAGGTTCTGTATTCATCACCGGTAGTAATTTAACTCTTGCTGATGGGATAGTAACCGCACCCAGTTTTGTCGGTATATTCAGAGGTGTAATATCAAGTTCTGCACAACTTTCTAGTGATTTCATGTCAGGCACTGCTTTTACACCAGCTGGAATATCAGGTTCTTGGCAAGGTCAATCATTTATTTCTGCATCGCAAGTGCAAGAAAATATTGGCGGAGGTGTAATATCAAGTTCTGCTCAAGTAAAATTAAATCTACCAGCAAATACCATTTCAAGTTCTGCTCAAATAAAATTAAATCTGCCAGCAAATACCATTTCAAGTTCTGCTCAAATAAAATTAAATTTGCCTGCAGGTGTTATTTCAAGTTCATTACAAACTTTAGGTGACATAACATCATCAGGTAATATAAGTGCAAGTGGACATTTATTTATAAGTGCATCAACGACGGCATCTGCATTAAACACGTTAATGTATGATACAGATACTGGCCAAGTATATTATACTGGTAGTTATGGTGGTGGCGGAGGAGGAGGAGATTTTTCAGCGGTTGGAGAAAATATAATACCATCTGCCGATGGCTCTCATAATTTAGGAGCATTTGATAAAAAATGGCAAGCAATATTTGCTATAGATACATTTTTTGGTGGTATACATGAAATTAATTTAGAAACCAAAGGATTAGATCAACTACAACCAGGTACTGTATTGGTCTCAAAAGCCGGTCAAATGGTGCCATGTACAGCCGAAGCAGATCCGTTAATAATGGGTATCGTTTCATCTGGTAGTAATTTTCCAATCATATTAGGAGCAGAACCTGTATTAGTAAATGGCCCAGTATACGAAGGCGATTATATAATTACTAGTAATATCACAGGACATGGTAAAGCAGTCAATCCTAGTAAAATATTTGAACTTCAATTATTTGGAAAAATAATTGCTCAATCATTAGAAACAAATATTGAAGGCGGTATAATTCGAGCAATGATAAGGAAAATGTAATGCCTGTCAATCATCAATTTACAAGTAGTGAATGGGTACAATCCGGATCTATTGCAAAATTTAAATCTGGCATTGATGTGACCGGATCGGTTAACGCAAAATTAATAGGAGATGGATCTGCGTTAACTGGTATTACTACAACCGGAATACAATTATTTATTGGATCTGAATCATTAGCTACTCCACCGACATATGGAGAATGGATCACTGGATCCGGCGGCAACCATACCATAACATTATCAGTTTCGGCATCCGGTGCAACATTTAATCATTTCACATTTTTACGACAAGATTTATCCGATGCCGCGTTATGGGAAGAAGCTTCTGATTACTCTGGAACACAAAAAGGATTAGTTAATCAAAATTCGTTAACAGATACATTAGGTACTGGTATATACAGATATTTATTATTAGCAATGAGTACTGCATCAAAACAAACTTTAGTTACAGGAACTACAGTTATAATTAATCCGGATGAATTGTAATGGCAGGAAAACATCAATTTACTAGTAGCAATTGGGTACAATCTGGTAGTATAGCTCAATTTAAAAGTGGAGTTACAGCAACCACTATAACTGCAGATGCATTTGTAGGTGATGGTTCTGGCCTCTCCGGAATAGGTACTGAAGTATTTTTTGCTGGTTCTGGTTCTGGAATATCCGGATCACCTGCTGAATCAATTGATCATGTGATAATACTTGGTTCTGGACAAGATGTTGCGAACCAAGGAGATGTATTAATACAAACTACACATTCCGCGGATTTCAATCCAAATTATTATTCATTTATTAAAATTCAAGATACATTTGTAACCAAGCAAGCCGGCGGCAATTCATCTTATACTGGCCAGGATTATGTTAATGATCTAACCGGTCAAAATGCATTTGAAAATGATTTAGCACCTGGCGTACATCGATATTTAGTTTATGCAACTGAGACCGGTAGCGCAAACAATACTCAATTGGTATATTCTACTGTATTTATTAAAGGGTTTATCAATGTACCACCGACGATTGCACATCGTGCTAGTTTAACTATGTCTTTAGCTCATGATACAAATGCCAAAGATATAATTTTTAGTTTTACCGGATCTGAAGATTCTAATCAAAACGATTTTATACGAGTTTTTTCAGCTTCCAGAGTACAGGTAGATCCACCTATCACGTCGGTATCTGCAAGTTACAATTTATTTTTAAAACATCCACAACCTGATATTGCTGATAGCCAAATTTTCATAGCAACTGGATCTATCTCACCAGGTGCACCAGATGGTTATGGTCCCGATGCATCGGCTATGCCAGATAATGCATTAGTGTTTACTGCCAGTATATCAAACTACGGTGTTATGGATGGAACTACAATACACGCATCATCAGTGCAGTCGTATCAAGAAACGTTTACGGTTTATATGCAGGATAATAATCAGTTTGAAAATTCATCTTCCGTTGATGTTAATTTACTAGTAATACCACCAAATACTGCAAGTATTAGTAATATACGAGCTCATATAGAATCTGGTTCATTTTCTGGTATTGGAATTAATAATTTTACTACTACGGTGTTATACGATGATGTCATTACACGTGATAATATTGTTGGACTACATCCTCGTTATACTGCATCGCTGGTACGTGTATCTGTAATGGCTGATATAACAGAACCACCAGATTATGTTGCAGATGGTACACATTTCACAGATATAAAATTTGCCGAATTCGGCGGAACTTCAGTATTGGATAATAAAACTTTCAGATTTAGCGGAAGTATGGCAACTGGATTATTTCGAGCCACGGCATCTGCATACGGCGACAATTTTACCTTTACCGATGTGACAGAAAGTTTAGGTTTTTCGCCTTTTCAGTATGAACCAGCTACATATACTCTAATTAATAAAACTGGTGATACTACAGATATTATACGTCATGGAGTTTATAATCATATATCTGATGCCGCAGCAGGACCAATGACCACATTGACAGTAACCCCTGTACCTGATATTGAAATATCAAATGTACGAGTGGAAGTGGAATCTGGATCATTTTTAACTGGTACTGGATCATTTGAAAGATCGGCAAGCGTATTATATGGATACACTTCAACATTACAAGTTTCAGAAACTTCGAGTTTAGAAGGATATGAAAAATCGGCAGAATATATAAGTGAATCAGTTGTACGATTACGTTTGTTGGCAACTGTGACAGAACCATTTGGACCACACCATACCAACATGAAGTCAACTTTAGAAACTACACCAGGTAGTGACTATGCACATTCTTATGAATTTCAATTTCATACTAGTTCTGGTGCAACTTATACTGCATCATCTGAAATTGCATATGATGTACAGAACCGGTTAGTTGCTCATTACACATCATCATGGATCAACTTTAATTTGTTGCCTGGCGAGTATACATTTAGTGCTTCATTTGATTCTGCTACAAACGCCGGACGTACAATTATACCAGGAACATATGCTTCGGTATCTGTGAGCGCTACTCCGGCAACGGAAATAACAAACATAGTATATGAATCAGAGACGTACGGATATTCTGATACAGGAAGTGCAGATACAATGCGTACAGTATTATATGGTACACCTCATCATACTTTGATAAATTCCGCTTCCTTTGAAGGCCACGATTCCGCATCATTATACGCATCTCATTCCGTGTCACGTTTCCGTGTGTTAGCAACTATAACAGAGCCATTCGGACCGCATCATACTGCATCACGTTTTGAAAAGGTATGGAGCACACCTCCTGGTACAAATAGTATAGGTGCTGCCATATCAGGATTATCAGAAAACAATTTAACAACTACTGCAGCAAGTGACACGTTTTGGCCTGGTGATATATTTGATGGTACTACGTCAGGTACTGCTAATACTGACTCACATATATTTTATGACAGTTCAGGAATTGCTGGAGCTTCATTTACATATGATTTCGGTTCTGCGGTAAATATTGGACAATATATATTATATTTTAGCTCATATCGAATGACTGGTTGGACATTCGAAGCTTCTAATTCACCTAATTCAGGATACGTTACATTAGATACAGTTACCGGTAACGGATCAAGCACTGTAACAAGAGGTATAAACGATTTTACAAATTTAAATACATACCAATATTATCGATTCACATGTAATGCATCTTCTACTAGTCAATATTTTAGTATATTTGAATTACAATTTTTTGAAACAATAATTGGTTCTAGTCTTGCCCCTATTAATAATATATTATATTTTAGTACTGGCTCAGTTCATACTGCTTCATCTGCAATTGCATATGATGCACAGAACCGATTGGTTGCTCATTACACATCATCATGGGTAGGACAACAATTATCAGCTAGTAGTAATAGTTTTACCGAATGGACATATACTTCCGGATCAATATTACATACACCTAATGATGCTAGTGGATTTGTAACCGAATCTGGACAATCAACTACCATGGTAGTACATGATACTCCGAAAGTTGCCATTGAAGATGTTTTCTGGGAAACAGAAACGCATGGATATTCTGATATGGCCATGTCTAATGCAACCCGTACAGTGTTATACGGAGATCCTCGAATAACAAATGCAACATCTGAAAGTTTGTCATGGACTAATCATCCATCCGCATCCATATACGCATCTCAATCAGTATCACGTGTAAGATTCCGAGCAAAGGTAACTGAACCAATTGGACCAGGTGTTCATAAAATACAGGTAAGTGCATCATATGGTAGTGGTTCTAAACTTTACATGATAGATACTGGATCAATAGCGGAAGGTGGACTAGTTACACATGGTTATGATGACCAAGACCGATTAGTTACTCGATATACACAATCATTTACAGGAAGATCATTTACGGCAGCTGCAGGTGGTAATACAGTATATGTTTTGACTGGCAGTTTCATAGAACAAGTTTCTGGCGAAAATGGATTTGATATTACTGAAACGGATGGTGAGTTAACTGTACATGATACACCACCGACAATTATTAAAAATATATTTGTAGAATCTGAAAATTATGGTCATAGTGCTAGCGCTGTTACGGACGCCGGCGTTACCGGAACACAACAGCGGACCGTGTTATATGGAGTAACTAGACGATCATTAGCTGATTCATCATCATTTGCAACTCATGATTCTGCATCATTATACGCATCACAATCGGTATCTAGATTCCGAATACGAGCTGAAATAATTGAACCAGTAGGTCCAGTTACACATCCAACGGCTGTTACCAAAATACTTAAATCTTCCGGACAAACTAATATAACTGAAACAATTACATTTGAAACTGGTTCATCAATAGTAACGGTCAATTCATTTGAAGATTCATCAAATAGAATTGTAGCACAATACACAACATCGTTTTCCGGAAGTAGTTTATCAGTAGGCGCCGGAAGTACGCGAGATTGGATTGCTTCTGCTAGTTTTGTACATGCACCAACAAATGAAAATGATCATACAATATCATCACCTACTACAACTACAATGCAAATAATTGATACTGCACCTACAATAATAGAAAACTGGCGAATAGAAACTGAAACACGGGGAGAGAGTGGTATCGGTACGCAAAACACATCTGTGTCAAATGCCAGTGCAATTTCCAGATCAATTTTATATGGCGAAGAAACAACTCGCGCAACTGGTAGTGATTTATCTGATATATATGATCCACATGCAGTGACGCGATTCCGTATTTTAACTGAAATTATAGAACCAGTAGGACCAATGCATAGTAGTTCGTTAATGCGATATTATATAGATAATAAAGGTTATGGCGGCAATACTAAGTATAGCGAATTTATTGCGTTCAGTACATCATCAACTCAAACTGCATCATCTGAAGTAGGATATGATGAACAGTCACGATTAGTTGGTCGATATACATCATCATGGATCGGAGAAACTTTATCAGGAAGTTATAATAATAATTCAACAAATGATTATATACAAATATATTTATCTGATACTACTAATTTTATTAAACATGATAATGTATCCGAAAATGGATATGAATCCAGTACCGGTACTCAATATCTATATCTTGTAGTAAGTGCAAGTAAACCATTAGAAATAGATGGACTGCGAGTAGAAACAGAAGCCTTTCCATACAGTTCAAGTATTGGAGTCAGTTCACGGACGCAGAAAATATTATACGGGCATAATAATACTTTAACAGCACAAACAGCTGATGCAATAGGTGATATATGGTCTGGAAGTGCTGCAATGCGTTTCCGTATATTAGGTAAAGTTATTGAACCGCTAGGATTAGGTCATTTCCAAACTCAGGTATCTGCGACAGATGGTCAAGGTCATTCATTTGCATTTGGATTCCATACTGCCAGTCAAGACACCGCAAGTGATTCTGGAATGAGAGCATTGAATTCTGATAATTTATTTTCTCAAACCTTTACTTCGTCATGGTATGGAGGAGCTCAATTTGCGGCTGGTGCATATACATTTACACCATCAGCTGAAACAGGATCAAATACAACCGGTGTATACATAATTAATGATTCCGCGGATGGAATTGAAACTGGGTCTGTAACAAGTGCAGATATTACAATTCAACCTCCTGATGCAACTCAGATCACTAATTTGCGTGTAGAAGTGGAAAAGGAACATTCTGGATCAACGGCCGGTACATCATCGCGCGAAACTAGAGTATTGCATGGACTTCAAACCACTGAAACAGATAACGTTGTAAATCGAACATATCAGAATTCAGATTCACGTAATCAACTTGTAAGTATGCGAGTATTAGCAGATATAGAAGAACCATTTGGACCACATCATGCTAAAACAGAAATAGAAGTGACAGGTTTTAGTAATAAAGATGGAGTAAACCCGACTGATTTCACCGGACCTGAATTTATTCCAGCAGAAACTAATATCACTGCATCGCATTGGTACTCTAGTTATCCACCAAAATATATCTTAGGTTCATATACTGATAACTGGTTAACTCGATGGAATAACACTGTTAACATATATAACACTGATACCGGGCAATATGATAGCAATGCAATGGCCGTTGATCACACCGGTGCTAATTTATGGATTGCAATTGACTGTGTACAACCAATAGCGTTAAATAGAATAGTAATAGAACATCGAACCAATCAACATCATTCTAATACAGCGATATCAATTTCTGGCTCTGCATATGAAGGTGCATTCACAACCGGATCTGTGGCAAATTGGGAACCATTACATTTTCATTCAGATGGAAATCAAGACAAAAACATTGAATTTGAAAATGGCACTCTGTACCGATGGTATATGATAACATTTGCAGCCGGTCATTGGCGAAATTATGCCGAAGGTGAAGGTGAATATGCCGGCGCAGAAAACATATTTTTCTTTGAAGCTCCGCCACGTATAGGAACATTTGGATCACATGAATTTTTATTACATACTGGATCTGCTCATTTATCAAGCTCTATAGAGTCGTTGTATGAACAGCATGGATCTCAAAGCATGTCATATACATCATCGTTTACACCAATACAGTTTATTAATTCCGGAGGTCTTAATACAGATCCAGAAGTGTTTATAATTTCCGCATCTAAAGTAACTCATGGATTCAATGATAGTAAGACTGTGCAATATGCAGTAGTTAGTGAATCAATTATAACGGTATCTCCAGCTCGGACAGCATCGATTACTGTTGCGGCATCTACGTCTGGCTTAGACACAGATTATTCATCAAGTTCAGATCTACCGGTATATGTCACATATAACGCTGATAATGATATTTCAATCGATGTTATATCTGGGATATCGGCAAGTGCTCCACTTATTACATCTGAATCATATGTTAGATTTGCAGACCATGTACATATCAATTACAATACTAATGGCCCCACCGGATTAACATTCGCACCAGCCAAATCATCCGACTCTAGCCATAATACATCATCGTTAACGATAGATAGTAGTTATATGAGTACATTGACCAAAGTAGAACACTTAACAGTTCTTATATCTGGGTCTACTACAATATCTGATCCATATTATGGTCAAGGAACATCATCAGTTAGCGAGTTTACATTTGCTGTGGTTCCGGCAAAACCTCGATCCATGGAAGGAAGATATTGGGGAGCAGGAAATGCTAGCAGCCATGATAGTACCAATAACCCATATGGTGGACAAGGAATTAATTTTGTTGGTATAGACGGTAACTATCATAGATTATATTCTGCAACATTACCAACCGGTTTAGGTATTTACGGTCCTGATGATTCGCCTGGTTCTCATGTTACCAATGTGATAATGGCAAAAGAATCACATACCGGTCCTGTTAATTACAGCATGTCATTTACTCCATTTACACCATCCAGTACTGGTGATTATAGCAACAATGATCGTTTATTTGATTTTGGTGATTCTGGATCATTAATTGTTAAAATTAACGGCTCGGAAGTAGTAAATTATGATTTAGGTGGACAATTTGTATTACTATCTAAATCTGGAAGTCAAAATATATCAACAGAATATGCAGGTAATGGTACGGCATCATTCACAGCACCACATGCCAGCAAAGGTCGATTAATTGTAACAACTGTGCAACCATTTAACAATGTGTCACAAAGTATACAAAATGGTGTAGAGTATTATCCTAATGGATATCAAGGTTGGAGCGCTCGTATAGAAATTGATGCCAAATTAAATGATGGATATAATAATTTGGAATTTTCTCATTCAATTAATGATGAAATAATTCAAAGTTGGAAACCGTTTAGTTGGTATTATGATGACGGAATAAAAGGTGAACCGACAATTAGTTTGCATGGCGAACCAACTTTAAGTTATGCACCGCTAGCAGGAGTAGAACCAACTTTCAGTCTCTCTGGAGTTAGTTATTTTAAAGAAGATGAGTACTTTAAAATTAGTTTGGATGACCGAGTACATGCTATACCACATAACACATATAGACGATCAAACAATTCATCAGATTATGTGTCTGAAATAGGACATGATCATGGCAATACTTATTTTAAATTAGAGACTGGTAGTGGAGCATCAGCTACAGTGCATGAACAATCATTATTCAATTTACCAGCTAATATGAACGGTTTGCAATTTGGAAACTCTTCTAGAGACATTGTACCAACCTCATATGCAAGTGCTAGTATCAAAGACTTTAAAGTCAAAGCTCCGGATGTAACTAACGCAGATAAAGGTCAGGTGTATCAATTATATGCTCGAACCTATAAACGTGACTTAAGTTCTGATGATTCTTGGACCGTTGATCCTAATAAAGCCAAATTACCAGTTGGACGATTTTTAGATGAAAATGCAATTTCAAGTACAAATGCGATCAACGGCAAAACATCTGATATAGCGATAGAAGACTTTTACAATGAATCTTTTAGATGGACAAGTGCATCATTTGCCGATTCTGCTTCATTCAATTTTAATAAAGGAGGAGGAGCAAATGCAAATTATGGTACAGCTGCCGTAGCCGGCGCAACCCCAGCTGGTATACCCGGATATGCTGATTTTTGGTTAAGAGGGCATTTTAGTGCTTCTATTATTGATGATGAGTTATATACCGATTCATCTGCTGGACCAAACTTCCAATCTCATATTTCAATATCTGGTTCCAATGAGCTACAACAATATTATGATGGCCGATTAGAATATCCGACATTGGATTATACATCTGTTGCAACTGATAGACAAGGCCATACTATAAATTACGCGGTCGTGAATCCAAATGCTCCTGATTATTCCAATGAAACTGGTGATAAATTTTACTGCCGAGCATTTGAAGCAACCACGCCAATAATGTATATATTTATATTCACAGATGATACCAATAGAGATAACTTCCGTATTACAGCCGGTAATATTGAAAGTGGAGTGGGATTAGATGATAGACCTGTACGTATAGATGTTGCACTACCAGGACCATTACCAACAGTCGGTGTTGCAAATTCACCAACAAATCCTGGAACAAAATTTCAAAATATATTCCAAGCAAATTTAAGTTCAGTATTATATAACGATAATGTAGGTTTATTATCTCAAATGCGTAACCATAGCCAAGATCTAAGTGGTGCATTCAGAGTAAAAATTAATTTTTCTCAATTCATTCCAGCAAATGCAGGAAGTGTAATGTTGATGCGTGTGCGAATTAAAGATAGTTATGGAAATTCAATTAAGGGAATACATGTTTCATCAAATGGCACCGGTGATATATAATCATTTAAATACATGCATGAAACATAATTATATAAAAGGATGTTATGAACGTTGACAAAATTATTGACATAGAATTTAAAGAAAACTACGTTGAGTTAAAAATATTAATTAATGATGGTGAAAAGAGCGGTGAAATAGATAATTTTTATTTGACACGTATTATAACTTATAGACAATGGAAAACATTAGCCAGTAAATTAAAAATGTCAATTAAATATTACGAAGATAATTTGAAAGATAGTTAGGATAACTAATGGCGTATCAACAAGAAGAAAAACGTAATACATCATTTAAACATGTATCAAATATTCAGCATACAAAGGGTGATAGATCTGCAGCAGATGAACCGTTCGAATCACGACATCCTATATTTTCTAACAATTTAATCTCAGAAAAACCAGGCATATCTCAAGATCAAACATTAGACGATAAAATTTTACGTACAAGGACATGGACACCGGTCGCAGAGCTAGCTGATGGAACATTTATAGGCTCCAACAGTGGTACGCAAGCTCAACGATTAGAAGCTTTATATTCTGGAAGTTTTGTTAGTACATATAAAAATGCTGGTGGCGCCACTACACCTGGTGAACGTCCAGAAGATGATGGCAATTATTCAAACGAGTTTCGATACGTTGAAAAAGTTATAGTGCCATTAATTATGGAAAATAATTCAGCAAAACAGTTTTTCATAGCAATGGACTGGTCAAATACTAGAGATGGTGTAGGTGATACAAGTCAAGATGCTAATTCAGATTTACTAGGAACCAGTTACACGAATTCACCTGGAGGATATCCAATAAAAACATTTCCAGCTCATATCATACAACGTGATGGTGATCGATTAAAAAATTGGCTTTATCAGCAAGGTTTTGGTTCTGATTACGCAGAAACAGTGTTTGAATCAAATACCGCAAGATCATCTTTCAACAATTCTGCGGCTGGTAAAGTGCCTTTAACAGGTGTACAAGACGAAGACACTGAAGCAATTTATTATGGAGGTCGAGTTTTTGACCCGGCAGCCGGTACAATACAAATTGGATTAAATGACGCTGATGAAGTACACTTATATAAGGAAGATGGTTCTGCATTAAAGCTACCATTATGGTTAGTTGGATATAGATATGTAGGACCAACTGGAGCAGCCGCGGCTAGTACAGATGGAAGTTCAGCCTCAGGAGCAGCTTCATCACCTGGTATTATTACCACATTATTTTCATCATCTGGATCTAAATCTCAACGTGATAATGAATATGGATATTATGAAAAAACCACATTAACGCCTACCGATTCAAATGATGTGTTAGAATATGTACAATTGGATGATTTATTAATTGTATCATCATCAATTGGAGAACGTGATTATTTGATACGTTTGGGATCTGCATCATTATACGATGTATCTGGATCGTTTACTGGCCCAGTTCGGTACTACGGCGCCAATTATGTTAAGTCTGAAACTAAAATTGATTTAACTGGCATGCCGGTTGATATTGATGGTATTACAGGCGGATCCGATACAACAGAGACTAAAATCGTGTTACGATCATTTGCCACAACATCAGGTATATCAACCTATGGGCCAGACCAACTACACACTGGAGAAGTTGGCAGTATGTTTGATGCTAATACATCCACTGCAGCAGTATTTGATCCGGATACAGATGTGATAAGTCTAGACATACTTTTTGCGGATCCCTTCCCGGCTTCTCCTAGCGGCGAGACTAGCCTAGCACGTAACCTTTATAAAATTGCAGTGAATAATGGCCCAACCGCAAATGCAGCCATGGGAGTATCAGTGCAAATATCTGCATCAAACGATGCCACATATTCTTTTCACATGTATTCAAGTAATACGGTTACATCTGACCACGCTCAAAATTGGTTACCAATAACATCATTTGATATGCCACAAGATCAAACTACTGTGCATGAATTTGACTCAGGTAATGAGTACAAATATTATCGTATCAAATTTAAATCAGATTCAGATGTAGGGCCACCACCTAACGATCGATTTCAAATTAAAACATTACAATTATATGACCAAGTAAATACTGCTACTAAATATGCAGATGCCGGCGCAGTGAGTACTCAGGTTAACGGAGGTGATATATTTGCATATACTCCTGATGGATACGCAGATTTATCTAGTTTTGGATATTTTGATGTTCCATCATATGCCCAAAGTACCACTCATAGTTTCCATTTTTCAGAAGCAAAACGATTGGATACAATTGGATTATATTATAGTCATATAACCGCATCTGCACCTACATCAGATGATCCTTTACCATTTATTGATGGAATCACATTATGGGCTAGTCATGACAATGTCACATTTAATGCAATTGCATCTGCAAGTAATATGGCAACCAATACAGCTAATGGTGTAATTACATCATCTTTTTATAAGTTAGGTGGACCGTATATGCCTGACAATGAAGGAGTATTAGCTAGTATAGGTCAGAACCGCGATACCGGAGATCGAGGTTATTATATTTCATATGTAACAGCTAGTATAGCAACTGCTAGTAAATATGCGTATTATAAACTTGAAGTGAGTGGTGCATTATTTGCAGATGACCGGTCTGATACTGCACAATATTTACATCATTTAGATTTATATGAAAATAAATATTATGGACCAACCAATAGAAAACAAATAAATATTGGATTAAATCAAACAGGAACTGGAGATACAGGACCATTTGGACAAGATTTATCAATTTTTGATAAAGCGGTATCAGCATCAGCAGCTCGTTTAGGAATGTTTTCTGGATCCGTGATTGCTTCTGGATTCACTACATTTCAAGGAGCCGACTTAACCAATGATTTAAATTTAGGTTATAACTTTGCAATACAATCAGCTTTATCGATGACGGCAAGTAGGATGTCTGCAAGTCATATGAATACCGAATTTATTGAAAGTACTCAAATAACATCTTCTATTATAAGTTCATCCACATTACTCGGATCAACCATTAATGGAATAGATGTATATGCTAGCAGTTCATTGCAATTACCATCATTGACTCCTATATACTTTACAAATTATAAACAAGATGGATCGCGTGGAGTAGATGAATTTTCTGGTCGCATGTTTGGATATTATACACCTGCTGGTGTAAGTGAGATATACGTAGATGCTTATAGAATTTATAACGTGGCAGATGCAAAAGCTGATATCCGTGTATTACATCCGACCTCCGGATCAATTAGTTTAACAGCTAATTCAATTATAATGTCAGGTAGTGTAATCGTAGGATCTGATGGTGCTAATATACCAATTGGAATAATATCGGCATCTAACGGATCTAATGGAATTACCGGTAGTGCTACTGCTACATTTTTAACTGAATTTAATGAAGGCGATGCAATACGTATACAATCAGCTAGTTTTTTCAGAACATACGTAATTGCCTCCATAGTAGATAACAATCATTTGAGATTGTCAGATCCATGGGAAGGAGGTACATGGTCTGGTTCTCGTGCTTATAAAGATCCAGATTTATTTACAGTAAAAAATAGCGCTGGAATAACAGAATTTAAAATTGGTAAATCTGGTAATATTAGTGCATCTGCGGATATAACAGCATCTTCAATATTTTTAAGTGAAGGTAGTCAATTAAATGTCGGAACTGGTACAAATCGAAGTTCTGTACGAAGTAACCAAATATCTGCCCCAACTGTTATAGCTTCTAGTGCTCAAGGATTGACAACAACGGCAATAACGGCTTCAGGTGATATAAGTTCAAGCGGAACTATTATAGCATCTAATTTATCAGGTACAAATACAGGTGACCAAAGTTTAGTACATTTAGCAGTTACAAGTAGTAATGTATTATTTGGAAATGTAACAGCTTCAAATAACGTAAGTGCGAGTGGTACTATTATAGGTTCTAATTTAAGTGGAACTAATACCGGAGATCAAGATTTAAGCAGTTACATACAAAATTCTCAAACTGCATCATTTGTAACAACTACAACTGTAATTGATGGAGGCACATTCTAATGAGTATATCACAAATTTCTGGATCTGCATCGACATTAGCACCCGAACATCGACTTGACACTGTTTACACGCGTGATATCGCTGGTATAATAGATGTGGCAGACTCAGATGAATTACAATCAACATTTCAACCAGTTCCTGAGCAAGAAATAGAAGAGGTTATTGGAATTGATGCCACATCTCCTGGCGCAGCACAATACGTTACATATAATTTTCTTAAAGGTTGGAATATGATAGGATCAGTATTACCATATGCTCAGGATATACAAGCTACATTTGCAGAAATTGAAGATAATATAGAAATTACTAAAAACAATGCTGCACAAGTATACTGGCCGGAATTTGGGTTTAATGGAATTGGAGATTTCCTTCCTGGTCAAGGATATCAAATAAAGATGAGGGAAGCAATTGAATTTACTATTCCATTATTTGGAGCAAATTTAGCAATTAATGAGCAGGTAGTTGAAAACCGGCAATTGTTATGGCATACTAGTTTATATGAACATGGATATATAAATATTTTAGAAGGTTGGAATATAATTGGGTTTAACAGAAGAACTCCCCAAAATGCGATAGATGCATTTGCTAACGGGACTGTAAATGGTATTGAACAAGATATAACACATAAAATTCAGATTGTGAAAAATAATACTGCTGATGTATATTGGCCAGAGTATACCTTTAATGGTATTGGAAACCTTTTTCCGGGTCAGGGGTATCAAATAAAAGTGACAGAAACTATTTATAATTTTCGATTTCCACCAGACGACTTTATCGACAGTTCGGCATTCAGCATTTAAATATTTAATTAATTAATATTTATATAAAATAGAATAACATATGGCACAAACAATACAAATAAGAAGAGGAACCGGTTCCGCAGTTCCAAGCAGTTTAGCAGATGGTGAATTAGCGATTAATTTGGATACTGGAAAATTTTATTATGGTTCTGGATCTGCAGTTTCAAGTGATTTTCGAGTTGATAGTATAACAGCAGAAAATTATATTGTTTGTTCATCAGTTAGCAATATAACAACTCAAACACTTTCAGGTTCAACCGCATTTGGTGATTCATCAGATGATACACACCAGTTTACAGGAGATATGAGAGTTACAGGCCTTATAAGTGCAAGTAATAATATTTTTGGTGCACATTTAAACCTACATGGTGCCGGTGGCGATCCAACGATTCATTTTGGAGCTAATGATGATAGAATTTATCAAACCAGTAATACCATTATTATTGCTCCAGATGATACAGATATATTAACTGTATCTGATCAAAGTGTGAACAATGTGAAAGTTGAAGGTAATTTAAAAGTAACTTCTCATATAACAGCCTCTGGTAATATAAGTGCAAGTGGTCTTAATCATGTATTTGGTGGCAATGTCACAATAATTAAATCTGGATCAGATGGTGATGCAGTATTAACTCTAGAAGCAGATTCAGGAAATGATAACGAAGCCGCAAATCCTTATATTCATTTAAAACAAGATAACGGTGGTATATCAGGACAAATAGGTATATCAGGAGATGACGACCAATGGCCATCAGGTCATACTTTAACAGGTACCAAAGGAAATTCAATGATTATTGGTATGACAGGATCGGCTAGCGGTAACAATAGACAATTATACTTAGCGGCAGGTAATTCAGCATCTTTAAGAGTAGAAAATGACGCTGATATTCATATGTATGGAAATTTAAATGTAGCAAAAGCTATTACTGTTGCTGATACTGATGTAGTTGATTATGATATTACAAATGCTAATAAATTAACATTTGGTAGAGCAAATAGAGATAGTATATTTACAGGTACATCTTTTAATGTTCAAACAGCTATTACAGCATCAGGTCATATAAGTGCAAGTGGGTATTTAACAGCTGATAGACTCTATTTAGATGCATCATCAGGCGCTTATTTACAACATAGTAGTGGTACTACTTTATCAACAAATGGAGCTTTACATGCGGGGCAAACCATAAGTGCCACTGGTACTATTTTAGCAGGATGGCATGGATCGATTACAAGAATTAAAATCTTGGTAAGTGATTTTATACCAGATGATATTGGTAGACCAGCAATGATTGATGATTCCGGTAGTGACAGGTGGTTAGAATCTCATGGTACAGCTAAATTATTTGCTTCTATACCAATACCAACAGGATTTAAAGCAACACATGTACATATTTACGGAAGTGGTACATCGGCATTAGAAGTATCTGAAATGAATATCAATAGCAAAACAGTAACTAGTAAAGGTACTGGAAATATAGGAACTGAATTGGATATTACCGATGTAACTAGTAGCACAACAAATTATTTATTATTAGAATTAGCCCAAGCTTCTGGTGAAGAAGTTTATGGCGGGTATGTAACAATAGAAGCAGTATAGGTAAAATTATGGCAAAAGGTAATAGAGACGATAATTTAGATAGACATAGAATAACAGATGGAGCAAAATTGGCGGCAATGTCAGCTTCCTTCAATGAAGGTAAACATATAGAACTGGAAGTGTTTCCTGCTGAACGTGCCATGTTATATAAATTACAAAAATTAAATGATGAGATAAAAGAACTACATCGTTATTTAGAAGCAGATGCAGAAAATTTTCCAGGTTTTGGAACTACCAATACAACTGCAATGAGAGGTAACACAACAACTATATCTAATTCCCAAGCTTCTGCAATCACAGCTAATACAGCAAAAACCACATTTCCAGGATTTGGTACTACAAGTGGTAGAGCATTAGCAGGTAATACAACAACAATATCATCCACTCAAGCATCTGCAATTACTGCTAATACTGCAAAATTTTCATCAGTAGGTGTGTACGATGATAGAGGTACAGAAAAAGTATTTATACCATTTACCGATTTTAAAAAAGATGGATATGATGTAACATATAGCGTTCGAGGCGCATTAACAACTAATGATAGAGGTGCATTAACTGCAGTATGGCCAGGCATTCAAGGAAAGCGAGTTACTCATGTAGCTGTGCACACAAGTGCAAATATCGCAAGATCAGTTACGCCTTTTAGACTTACACCTGGTACTTTTACAGCATTATTGTCGACTGCAGGTAATTCTAATACTAATCTACAACCAACTAGATGGGATTGTACAGTAGGAGAATCATATGGTATACTTATAGCACCAGGTGCTACTAATGTCTTTATTCAAGGCGCAACTTTAACATTAGGATAATCCACAACTAAAATCTCATTGTATCATATTGTTCCAATATTTATATAAAATAAAGGAAATATTATGGCAGCAGGTCAATACAACTTTACTATAGAACAAGGTGTTACAGTTAAAAAACAATTCACTTATAAAAATGCCGCTGGTACACCGGTGGATATAGGTTCTGGATACAACGTGCGTATGCAAATACGTAATACCATTGATTCTACGACTAAAATTGGCGATTTTGATACCGAAACTAATAATTTTTTATCAGTAATTGAAACTTCTGGATCAGCTATCAGTGGTACAATAGAATTGCTTATTCCAGCCACATCAACATCATTATACTCTTTTGATACCGCGGTATATGATTTGGAATTAGAGCATTCAGCTACAAATACTGTGACAAGATTATTACAAGGACGTATTAAATTATCAAAAGAAGTGACTAGAGATTAGATGGTATGGCAATTAACATAGATGTTAAAGAAGAAAAATTTTCAGTTGATATACAAGATGTTGATGTCTACATAATTGAAGTAGTAGATTTAAGCACTCAAGGATCTATAACTGTTACTGATTCTAGCCAAGAATCAGATGATACTAACATCCAAACAGTTGTCACTACAAATAATATCGCATTATCGGAAGATGCAAATGTTACCGTAGAAATTTCATCCCCTGAAAACAATCAGATAGTTACTCAAGAAATTTCTCAACCAAACATTATTGAAATAACTGATAATATTGTTATAAATGATACAGTTGTTAGCTCTGCCACAAATAGAGCAGCTCGGTCATTGACAGCATGGAGTGCAGATGGCGCTGATATATTTTATAATACTGGTAATGTAGGAATAGGAACATCGCAGGCAAATCATAAATTGGATGTTTCTGGATCTGTAAAGGCTACATCATTTAAAGGAATTTTTGAAGGAGCTTTAAGTAGTTCTGCTCAAATTGCCACAGATATATCCAGCTCAATTTTGGTTCATCCATCAATTGTTGAATTAGAATATTCGTCTAGTACTAATGATAATTTAATACGATCTAATTTATCTAGGATATTAAAAAATCAAGATTCTGCATCATCAATAAGCGTTCGTTTAGAAGCTGTTGAAGCTGGTAGCACTTCCAAAACATTGATATCTGGTTCTGCTCAAATAGCTTCAGAAATATCTGGTGCATTCCAACCGGTAAGTGAATCATTATCATCGCGATTAACATTAGTAGAAGCAGGTAGCACTTCCAAACCATTGATATCCGGTTCTGTGCAGATTGCTACAGAAATTTCCGGTGCGTTTAATAACGCCAGCGAATCTATACAATCCAGATTAAATGTAATAGAATCAGAATTAGGCAATACATTGATATCCGGATCTGTACAAATAGCTACAGCGATATCAGGCGCATTTAACAACGCCAGTGAATCTATACAATCCAGATTAAATGTAATAGAATTAAATTATATATCAAGTTCTAGCGAAATTGAATCTGAAATATCTGGAGCATTTAATAACGCTAGCGAATCATTATCATCACGATTAACATTAGTAGAAGCAGGCAGTACTTCCAAAACATTGATATCTGGCTCTGCACAACTTGCTGCTGCAATTTCTGGTGCATTTCAAGGTCAAGGAGTTATATCTAGCTCTGCACAAATTGCCACAGAAATATCCGGAGCATTTTTTAAATCTAGCGCTTCTATACAAACTCGATTATCTACAATTGAATTAAATTATATATCAAGTTCTGGTGAAATTAAATCTGAAATATCTGGGGCATTTAATAACGTAAGTTCGTCTATAGAATCTAGATTTAATACATTAGAATCACAAATTAATCAGAACGTAAACACAGATTCCTCTGTAACGTTTGCAAATATATCATCATCGCGCGTAACAGCATCACAGCTTTTAATAAATAATGATACTCGATTATTTGGATCTCTTGTATTTAACGGTGTAGAATTATTTGAAGACCAGATAACAGTTCGTTCTGGCTCAACTGTATTTGGTTCAGGTTCAATACCATCAGAAGCTACTCATCAATTTACCGGATCTATATTAACAACTGGTAGTATAATTGTATCTAAAGGAACTATTACAGCACCGGCATTTACCGGAATATTTGAAGGAGCATTGAGCAGTTCTGCTCAAATTGCAACAGAAATATCAGGTGCATTTACAGATACTAGTGCATCTATACAAACTCGATTAACTACAATAGAATCAGAATTAAACAATACATTGATATCTGGTTCAGCTCAAATTGCATCTGCAGTATCCGGAGCATTTACAGAAACTAGCTCTTCTTTACAAAGTCGTTTAAATACAATAGAATCAGAATTAAACAATACATTGATATCCGGTTCTGCTCAAATCGCTACCGCAATATCTGGAGCATTTAGTGATGTAAGTTCATCAGTGCAATCCAGATTAAATGTAATAGAATCAGAATTAGGTAATACATTGATATCTGGTTCAATGCAAATAGCTTCAGAAATTTCTGGAGCATTTAGCAATGTAAGTGAGTCATTATCCTCTAGACTGTCATCTGTGGAAGCCGGTAGTACTTCCAAAACATTGATATCCGGATCTGCACAAATTGCCACAGAAATTACTGGAGCATTTGTTGCTCCAAGTTCTTCATTTAGTACAAGAGTAACCTCATTAGAAACAGATAGTGGTTCATTTTCATCAAGATTAAATGTAATAGAAACAGAATTAGGCAATGCATTGATATCTAGTTCTGCTCAAATTGCCGCGGATATATCTGGATCATTTAGCAACGTAAGCGAATCATTATCAGCTAGATTAACAATTGCAGAAACAGAATTAAACAATACATTGATATCTGGTTCTGCCCAAATCGCCGCGGAAATTTCCGGAGCATTTAATAATGTACCTCATTCTAATGAACCTGGAAATAAAGTCGTAGTATACGATACAGTACAGAAAAAATTCTTTTATACTGGTAGTTATCCTAATTCAATAAATACAGAAGGTGGTTCATCCACTTCAGTACAATATCAAACAGGATCTACGGCACCTCTAATCGATTTAACTCAATTAGTTATTAACGATTATAGTAACGATGTATCTGTTACAACTGATGGAGGAATATTAACATTGACATTTGGGTCTAATGTTGATCCATATTTCTATCGATTCGTAGATGAAACTTTTGATACAGATAGATTTACAAATGTTATTGACGATTATCAATTAAAATCATCATATAATTTATATGATAATACCTTTATATTTGGTCATATATCTGCATCTACAAATGGAGGCGTGTATGTAGGCGTGGCATCATTTACCGATGGAGAAAATATAACAATTAATGATACATATCCATCTTATCAATCCGGCAGTCATACATTTAAAGCTAAAATCAGATATGTGGATCAGTTTGGAAATTTTGGAGATATGGAATCAGTATTGCCATTAGAATTAAATAAACTAGATCCTACCAATCCAACCGTGACACAATTAACATATGTTCTAGAACATAATGCATATGATGCAGATCAACTAGAAATAGAAGAAGGCGAAGAAGGAACTATTTCATGGGTAACAACACCAGGAACTGATGCTGCCGGAGAAGGCTGGTTAAGTAGTACACCACATTTTAATAATTTTTCTGACTCTGTTACAGTTAATCAAACTGGCGATGTAACTACCGGACTAATACAACAATTTTGGAATTCTGGTACACGTAATAGCGAATATTTAACACATACTGGATCAGTTTCAGTGACATGGCAACGTGTAAGGAGTTTAAGATATATATCAACTATGGTGTCATCATATTCGTACGAAGAGATTTTAGAATTAGATAACTGGACAACTGGTGTCATTGAATCCGGAGTAAACGAAATTTCAGAAATAGAATCCAAAACAATTGCATTCAACCCAGCAGCAACTGGCGAATATTTATATATAATATACGATGCAGAGTTAGGAAATGTGGTATCAATTAAAAATGTGGATTCTACATTTGAAGAAATTTCTGGATTTGATGTAACTACGGTAGGTACTGATCCGGTAACAGGTCAACCTAAATATAAAGTATGGAGATCTGTGACACCGAAAAATATACCATTAAGATATAAATTGGAGTTTTAATCATGGCAGTGAATATTGGAGTAGGATTTAATCCAAATACACAAGAACCTTTAGATTCACGATCGGTTGTAGCAAACAACACTGAACGTCTTGCAATACCATGGTTTAACTTGTATGAAGGATTACTAGTTTACCAATCAGATGAAAACAGATATTATGCATGTACCAATCCTGGCAGCGAAACTTCAGATTCAACATGGATAGCATTAGCATTTGCAGAAGGCTCAGGCGCCGTATTTCCATTTTCCGGTTCTGCTGTAATATCTGGATCATTGACAATTACTGGTTCTGTTTTAATGCATGGACCATCGGTAATATCTGGATCATTGACATTACATTCTGGATCGATAAAAACACCTGGTCCGGTAATAATAGGACAAGACTCATTTTTAGTTGATACTACAAATGATTTATATGTTAATCAATCGTTATTTGCTCCAGTAATATCATCATCAAAAAATATCATAACTGGTAATGGTACTCCTGGAGATTTATTTCTGGTAAAATCACATGGATCGGATGATGCAAAATTTGTTATCAATCTAGAAGGAGTTACAGTATTAGGAGCATTTTCTACAACACCTACGGCCCAGGAAGGAGGAATGTTTTATAGTGCCTCTGGCGATTTTTACCTGGGTTATTGATATTATTGCATATTTATTATAAATAAAATAAAAAGTTGTACTATGGCAAAATTTAGAGGATTTGAAGTAAAAACATATGCAGAATTAAGTGCTTCTATAGCCGCCGGCACTATTAAAGGTACTTTTACCGGTAAGCAGCGTGTTCCATTTGCTTTAAAAGATCCACGTGGATCAAAACATAAATTTTATAAACGTATGAAACGAAAAGACACTCCAATAGTCGATGGAGTATCTAGCCCACCAATACGTATACCAAATGTAGTCGTAGGTGGTATTTCTCAATCATTTTTTTATGACCCAGTCCCGACACCTGATTATAAATCGAAATTAAATGAACGTATGGCCGATGAAATGAGCTCAAATGCTTATCTACAAGCCAGTGCTAGCATATTTGGTAGGGTAACATTCCCTGCAGATTTTGTAGTAATTTTAGCAGAAGATGGTGAAGATGGAATAATAACTGGTTCATATTCTATACAAACTGGTTCAAAACTAAGTTTTTCTGCAATTGCAAATACTTCTGGTTATGTTGATTGGGAATTTATTAACAGTTCATCATTTAATACCGGAGCATCATGGTCATTTGCAAATTCAGAAAGCGGTTGTCATATAGATGGAGCTCATGGAAATGAATTACATCAATTTGATGCAACTGCATCATTTTTTATTAGAACATTTGCATCTGGGTCAAGTACTGGATCATTTATATCAGAATATACTAGTTCAAGTAATATAACTAATCCAAGTTTAGCATCAGCTACTGCATCTCGCATCGACGCCGGAAAATTTGAATATTATGAATATCGTGTGCCATCAGCTTCTAAAACCGGTTCAATTACATTACAATCTTCAGCCGGGTTTAACAGTACTATAGTTGCTGCAAATATATTTGGCGACGGTGATGAAGCCCAATTTACCGGATTATTTAATTCAGCATCAGTAAACAATCGATTATTTGCTTCTAATCGTGAATTATTAACATTTCCATATGATACAGTAGTGGCAAGTGGATCATTTTTTCATTCGTTACGATTTGAAACATTGGTAGGTGTGCATAATAATAACATTAGCGTTGCAGCATATTCTCCAATTAAACGTACAACATTATACTGGGCATCTGGATCTGGAGGTTTAATGGGACCATACGGAACATCTGGATCAATTACACCGGTTACGATGTTACCATTTGCAGATAGTATTCAAGGTATAAAATCTGGATCACATATATTTTTAGATGATAAATTATCAGCACCGGCATCTGGTGGATATTATACAATGCAATTAGTTCATTACCCGACAACATTATCAGATGGTAATTTTAAAGGTGGATTACCTGTATCAGGAACTGTGCATGTAGCAGGAGATGGAATGCGAGGAAACACAGTTTTTGGAACCGATTATTTTGAAAATCCATTTGTAAGTGCACATTCATCCTCTAGAGAAGTAATTACCGCAGCACCTAGGTGGAACGGATTTTCATTTTCAAATGCAGGTGTTGGTAATGACGCTTTTGCAAAAGGTGCTGTAAGCCCGGGATTAGCAGCATATATAACAGGATCAGATGGACAGTATAGTTAAATAAGGAAACAATAAAATGGCTGAATGGAAAAAAGTAATAGTATCAGGTAGTAGTGCAGAATTAACACACGTAACTGCTTCTCATGGTATACAAATAACAAATATAGCAGATACATCGGATAATACCGAAAATGTATTAGTTGTAGATGCATCTGGTAATGTAAAGAAAGCTACTCAGGCAACAGTAGCCGGTGCCATATCACAAGCACATGCATATGCAACCACATCAATTGATAATTCATCTACATTTACTGGTGTAGGAACAGTACTTTCAGCATCAGTAAATTCAAATATAACATATGTTAATACCGGTAATATTACTTTAACTGTTTCAGGATCAACGCAAGGTGATTTTCTTGGAATAAAGGCAGTAACAAAATCAATTGTTGCCGGCGACAATATTACATTAACTCCTTCCGCAGCTTCCACTACAATTACTGCTGTAACAAAATCAATTGTTGCAGGTGATAATGTCACTGTGGCGTTGTCTGGAACTAGTGATACCGTTGCCACAATTACAGCTGTGACAAAATCATTAATTGGAGGTGAAAATGTTACAGTAACACTTTCTGGAACTAATGATACCATTGCCACTATTAAAGCAGCCACATCATCTATTGTAGCTCCGGGCGCTAATATTACTGTAACACCAACCGTTAACTCGAATGGCGGTACAGTATATAGTATATCATCAACTGCATTTTCTCCAGCCGATTCAGCTAACTTTGATAATATCACTGCTACTGGCAATGTGAGCGCAAGCGGAGACAATGGCGTTCATACATTTGGTGGTACAGCCACATTTAATACTATAACAGCTTCTAAATTAAACATTGAAACTTTAACAGAATTAAATACAGATACCGTTGTTAACGGAAGTCTTATATTTAACGGTGTAGAATTATTTGAAGATCGGATAGTGGTTCGTTCTGGTTCAACTATATTTGGTTCAGGTTCAATGCCATCCGAAATATCACATCAGTTTACTGGATCTGTAACAATTACAGGAAGTTTAACTACTGGTGATAATATTACAGCTGGTACATTTACTGGTGATGGTAGCGGATTAGAAAATGTTTCTGCAACTGGATTAGATATTGATGGATTGTCTAACTCAGGAACTACTATTGACCAAACCGATTTATTAATATATTCAGATAATGGTGCTGAAAAGAAAATTCAGTTCAGCAATTTAGAAGATCAGATATTTAGCAATATAGATGCAGCATCTACAGATGTGGCAGTTGCAGCCGGCGGAGCAATAACATTAGCCAACAATTCAGTTGGCGTAGCCGAAATTTCCACCGCAGTAGCAGGTGTCGGTTTAACTGGCGGCGGTAATTCTGCATTAAAAGTTGATTTATCTGAAGTTGCTGAAGTTCCTATTGATGTTGCTAATGATTATATAGCATTTATAGACACTAGCGCTACTGATAACGACACTAAAAAAGAATCTGTTGTAGATCTAGCAGCTTTTATGGCCGGTAATGGTATAGCTGCCGCCGGCGGTGTATTTAAAGTAGATGTTTCAGATTTTGCCGGAACTGGTTTAAAAGATGACGGCTCAGAAAACTTGGCATTAGATATCAATGGATTGTCAAATGAAAGCACTGTTGCAGATGGCGATTACATTGCAATATACGATGTTTCTGATAATCTTCATAAGAAAACAACTATAATTAATGCACTTGTTGATGTGTTAGGTACCGGTTTTGGTATTGACGGATCAGTTATAACATTAGATCCATCAACGTTTGGTGAGGGCACAGTAACTCTTGCATCTTTGGCAGAGGATGCCATAACAATTGGTTCCACCACTATTACATTAGGAACCACCGAAACCAACTTGGCCGGCTTAGAAGGCCTAGACTTAACAGCTGCAAGTCATACCATATTTGCTACAGTTGGTAACAACACATTAACAATGGGTACTTCTGATACCACTATTTCTGTACCAGGTGCTTTAACAGTAGCCGGAAACTTCACCGTTCAAGGAACCACAACTTTCATTAACACTGAAACATTGACAATAGATGACAATTTTATTGATCTGAATGCCAATTTTGGAGCAAATGGAACAAATGCTTCTGATGCTCCTGATCAAGATGCTGGTATAAGTATTAAAAGAGGGTCTGCCGCGGATGCCAATCTCTTCTGGGATGAAGGTTCAGGTAGATGGGGATTAAATTTAGCAAATATTAGTTTAACTGATACATCAGAAACGCCAAGCACTTTCATTACTTCCACTCAAATTGAAACCACCAATCCTGGTGGAAGCAATTTTCCGACATTTGGTAGTACTGCCAATGCTCGTCATGGAGAAATGTGGGTTAACAGATCAACAGAAGAAATATGGATATACGCATAACTAAAAAGGAGTTACAATGGGTTTATTAGACAAACAAAAAAAATCACCAAAATCAAAACCATTAGAAAAAGAAGAATTAGAATTTTTATTGAAACTGATTGCAGATTCAACATTTGAAGGAAAAGATGTGCAAGTAGTATACACATCCGCAGTAAAATTACAAAACTTATTAGTAGAATAATTTTGTTATCTGGCAAAGTTTTATTATATTATATATTATAAAAGGACAATCAATACGTGGCTGGATGGAAAAAAATAATACATAGCGGAAGTTCTGCAGATTTAATACGAATACGTACGGACGATGGTACAGCCAGCGTCCCAGCCTATTCATTTATCGATGATACCGATACCGGTATATTTCAACCGGAGACTAATGGTATAGCATTTACGACTGATGGCTCAGAAAAACTAAGAATTAAACCTGATGGTAATGTTGGTATAGGAACTAATGCACCAGGAGAAAAATTAGAAGTTGATGGTATTATAAAAGTAGTACATACAGACGATTCTTATGCAAACTATAGGGGGAATGGTGTATTTTTTAATAGAACTGATTCCTACTTATCTCCTTTAACTGATAACACTTCTACTCTTAATATAGGTTATAACGGAGGCAAATGGGGTAATGTAGAAATTAATGGTGCTATCATCAGATTTGAAAATGGGCCTAACGAATTTGCACGTATTACTTCAACTGGTAACGTAGGTATTGGAACTACGACTCCTAACGATAAATTACAAGTGTATGGTAACGCTACTTATATAAGTGTAAAAAACACTAGTAATAAAAAGGTAGCCGTATTAGGATCAGATAGTTCCGGAGATGGTTCACTTATAATAAGAGATTCTGCCGGTAATAATAAAATTAGTCTATACGGCGAAAATGGTACTGATAACTATATAAACAACGGTGGTAAAGTTGGTATTGGACTTAATACTACATTATATCAAAAGTTTACTGTAAATGGTAATATTGATGTTAGAGGTGGTGATGGATGCTTGTTAACTTTCAACAATGGTGATGGAGGCATAGGAGTTCATTATAATGATGCTGATGGTACTACTGGTAGAGATATAGCCTTTAAAACGTACAAAGAAGTTGTTGGTAATACCGAAAAAATGCGTATTACCAAAGATGGTAAAGTTGGTATTGGAACAGCTACTCCTGATGCAACTTTAGAAGTTGCCGGCAATGTTAAAGCTATATCATTTACCGGAAGTTTATCTGGAAGTGTATCTCATGCATTGGTAGCCGATTCTGTTACAGATGCAACTCTTTTATCTCAATCCAATCTTTGGTACAATGGTACCACATATTTAAGTTCATCTGTTAACGTTGGTATAGGAACTAATATTCCTAACACACCATTGCATGTTTATGCCCCTGAATCTACTATAAAATTTGAAAGCTCTCATGGAAGGGAATCTAGTATAAATCAAGGAGGTGGTAATTTCCACTTACATGCCGATCATGCATCTGGTGTTGCTATTAATTATGGAAATACTAATCCTGGTTTATTAAAACTATATAGCGACACCACTTCTAAAGTACAGATATCCGCCGCCGGCGATTCATATTATAATGGTGGTAATGTTGGTATAGGAATTACATCACCATCAGCAAAATTACATATATCAGCCTCATCAGGAACTAATTTATTAGAACTTACAAAGAATTCAGGATATGTTACATCAATTGATATGGATGATACAGGTCTTGATATTGGCCATAATAGTGATGGAAGAGCTATAAATTTAAAAACTGCTAATGAAGATAGATTAACAATAAAAGGAGATGGTAAAGTTGGTATAGGAACATCTACACCAAGTGGCCCGCTCCATGTAAAAGGTTCTACCAATGATACTGTTGTTTATATAGACACCGATGACAATGCCATTGGAGATTCTGCTAAAATATCATTCAATGGAAGTAGAGCGCATATTGGATGGATAGATAGTGCAGTAACTTTAACAGATGGCGGTGGTAATAAAGATATTAAATTGAAAGTAGATAATGCTTCTATATTTCTTGAAACTAATAACACAACCAGAATGTTTGTTTCCGCATCTGGTAATGTCGGTATTGGAACTACTTCTCCAGCTACAAAATTAGATGTGAATGGAATAACAACTAGCGATGCATTCCGTACTGACACAAGCACTACTGATTACAGTTTGATAACAAGAAATAGTGCAGGTAATTCACCGCTTTATGTGCAATCTGCCAATACAAGCACCGATCAACCAATAGCCTTTTTTAGTTATGGTAGTGCCACGGCAAATGCAGGAACTAAAGTATTAAAAGTTGGTAAAGACATAAGTTACTTTGATAATACTAACTTAGGTATAGGAACTACAACTCCACCAAAAGCATTGACAGTGCAAGGAGATATAAGTGGTTCCGGAGATTTATATACCGCAGGTAATCATATTATTGGTGGTAGTACGGCTCATAATGGATACCAAATAATAGAAGATCAAATAGTAGTGCGTTCTGGGTCATCTATATTTGGTCACGATACAGACCCAGCTGAAGCATTTCATCAATTTACAGGATCAGTTTCCATAACCGGTAGTTTAATTGTAACTGGCAATGTAACTGGAAATTCTGACACAGCTACTGTTGCAACTACTGTTACTATAACTGATAATGAATCTACAAATGAAAATAATGCACTTATATTTACAGCCGGAGGAGCTGTGGCAGGTGGTAACTTAGGTTTAGAATCAGATGGTACTTTAACATATAATCCTTCGACAGGAAACGTTACTGCCACCGGATTTATAGGAACATTAACCGGAAATGCTGATACAGCGACATCAGCTGTTACAGTTGGTACAACACCGACAAATAATACTGCCATGGACTTTAATATTGGTATGTTCGCCGGCACATCTGGTAACCAATATATGATGGTAGATAATAACGGTGGTCTACAATATAATCCTTCCACTAACACATTAACAGTTCCTAATATCTCTGCTAATCTAACAGGTGATGTAACAGGAGATTTAACTGGAAATGCAGACTCTGCAAATTTCGCCCAAAACGCATTAGATGCAACTAACGCCACTAACGCCACCAATGCCACCAAGGTTAACATAAACAATAAAGATACCGGTGATACAAACTGTCCAATACTATTCACGTTGGATAGCTCAGCCGGATTCAAATCTGTTTTTGAAGATAGCGCGCTTTATTTCAATGCTACAAATAATATACTTTATTCCACTACATTTTCTGGCGCGTTAACTGGAACTGCTACTAACGCTAGTAACGTGAAAGTAACTGCAGATTCCGGCAATGCCGAACATCCAATAACATTTATTGATGATACATCTCCGGATGGTGGTAATGAAAGTTTAAAAGCAGATGCAGCCTTCAAATATAACCCTGGCACAGACACGTTAACGGTTGGTAAGTTGCTGTTAAACAGTTTAGTAGCCGGAAGCTCCTCAGATTTAATTGTGGTGCAAGATTCATCTGGAAATTTAAAAACTGCAAATTTATTAACTACTGATGGTGATGGAAATTTAGCTTCTCAGTTTGCCGGACAGGCTACAAATGCGCTACATGTTAATTTATCTACCACTACGAATAACGATAATTATCCAATACCTTTTCAGTTTGGCACTAGTACTGCAGCCGGAAACTTTGCAATGGCAAAGGATTCGGTAAATAGTTTAACATATAATCCGAGTTCAAACACATTAACAGTGCCAAATATAGTAGGTACCTTAACTGGAAATGCAGACACAGCTACTTCTGCAACTAACGCTGATACATTGGACGGAATAGATTCTCTGCAATTCTTAAGATCAGATCAGGATGATACAGCAACTGGTGATATAACATTTGCAGGGGACATTTATGGTAGGTATGTGAATAATCAAAGCACCAAGCTATATAGAATGGGCGGCATATTCTTTACATGGGATTCTGATAATTACGGAACCAATTTTAACCATTCCATAACATCCACAAATAATGGTACCTATAATGATAACATTACTATAAACAGTTATGGTCATGTTAGAATTAATATTGATAGTAATAATAATGGCACAAATACATTTAGTATTGGTAAACATACAACTGGAACTGCAAACACATTGCTTACCTTAAATGAATCAGGAATATTATCAGTAGGAGATTTGCAATTAACAGCTCTTTCTACTCAAAATTCTGAAAACACTTCATTGATGATAGATAGTTCCGGTAACGTTGGTACTAGAGAATTAGGCTCTAATGCATTTAATTCAACCACTATACCAACCAATAACAATCAGTTAACAAATGGTGCTGGTTACATAACTTCCGCAGATGTCGATGGATTCACAGAAACAGAAATAGAGATCACAATGGCACGCGAAGCTGGATGGGAACCAGCATTCGGCGGTGCTACAGAAGCCAATGTGATATGGGATCAGTCCGAAGATGCCATAAAAATATACAGCGCGACTGACAATGCAATTGGAGCTGCATTCCGTGCAGTGTACATGAAATCCGGTGAAACAAAACGATTCACCACAATGATCAAAGGTTCTGTTGTGGATACCAATGGAGCATATTTACGACTGTATCAACATAACGGTGACATGCCAAATGGTAAGACTCATGTGTCCAATAATGCCGGATCATCATCGCCATTTGTGCAAGAAGATGATACTGGCATCGAAAACTGGCATGATAATGGAGCTGTATCCACATCATGGGTAACTTATGAATATGATTATACGGCAACCGCGGATGGATATGTGAGTTTGGTAGTGCTTAATTGGAGCACTTATAGTTATAATACCTTATGGGTTAAAACACCGGACATACAAACGGTTACAATGGCAAATGCCACTAACGCAGATCATGTTGATATTGATACAATAACTTCCGGCATTGCGCGATTATTAGTAGCCGATCATCCAGGCGATAATTTTGTAGGCTCGCAAGATGGATATAAACAAGTGTACGGAGAAGATGCCCTATTTTGGGATGGTACAAACCACCAATTAGGTATTAATTGTAATCCAAGCTTTGCATTAGAGGTCGCAGGTGAAGCTCATATATCTGGAAAAGTATCATGTGGTAATGATATTAGCGCTAGTGGCCAAATATATGCAACCAGTGTTAATATAATGGATGAGATAGGACATATTGGTGATTCCGATACCAAAATAGAATTTACCTCAGATGATATAGAATTCTATGCCGGTAATCGTAAGATGTTACGTTTAAATGAAAACTCTAGTACAGATTATGTAATAATGGACACAGATTACTTCCAGATACAGAACGAAAACAGTTCTGATTCTACTAAATTCCTTTTTCATGTTGAATCAGGTAATAATTCCACATACAATGGTAATATATATTTATCTACTGATGGAATGGAAATATTTACTAATTCATCAGTTCGTAAAATCATGATGGGTAATGACAATCGTCGCACTGATCTTGTTATAAACAGTAATGGTGATGTAGGTATTGGAACATCATCTCCTTCAGCAAACTTGGAAGTATATAGAAATAACAGCGATACTGATAAACAGTTCAGCATTAACCAGGATGGTGACGGTGATGCTACGCAAACATTCAGATTGACAGGAATACAAGAATATGCCATGGGAATTGATCATTCTGATGGCGATAAATTTAAAATTTCCGACGGTGGGCAATTAGGAAGCAGTGACAGATTAACAATTGATACTAATGGTGATGTAGGAATATCAAAAAATTCTCCAGCTGCTAGATTAGATATAGTTGGGCCAGATTATAACGCAACTTTAGCAACATCCGTTCTTGGACTAACTTCAACCGGAAATGCATTACAATGGCAATTTGGTGTTTCCAATACATATGGAACGAATGGAGCACTTTATATAGAAGATGATTCCAGTAACCAAGGTATAAAATTACACCCTGATTTCGATGGTGGTGACGACGATTTCAGAAATTTATTAACTTCATTTACTGGATACCATAGATCAGTTCCAAAAGAATGCGATGGTAATACTAATTTATATCCTATAGGGACTATTGTTAGTTCTAATGGTAGTTATAATAATCCTAATAGTAGAAAACGACCTATAAGTTCATCAAGACCTAATATCAGCGAAGCAGTTCCTGTTATTGAAATGTCTAATATTGCCAAAGATAAGAAAGTATTTGGTGTTGTATGGAGGTATGAATACAAAGGAGAATCCTTAGATGAGCCTACTGGAAATATATGTTCTTTTATGGGAACCGGTTCGGAAGATAGAATCTTTGTTAATTCATTAGGAGAAGGTGCTATCTGGGTTACAAATGCCTCTGGTAATTTAGAAAATGGTGATTATATCACAACATCGCCAATTCCGGGCCTAGGAATGAAACAAGATGATGATTTACTTCATAATTACACAGTTGCCAAAATAACTCAAGACTGTGATTTCCAAATAGATTCTGATAATTACGATTGTATAGAATTTGAATGGTCCGGCTCCACTTACAGAAAAGCTTTTGTAGGATGCACTTATCATTGTGGATAACTCAATATTTATATAAAAAGGAATTCTAATGGCACAAAAGATACCAATATGGCCAGGTTCTTCATCTTTTTTTAGTGGAGATACACCATTCGGATTATATGACGCAGATACTCAATTTCAGTCTGATGCAGATAAAATAGCTGATTGGTGTGCCAAACGTATGGGATATCCTATCAATGATATTGAATTACAGCCAATCAATTTCTTTGCCTGTTTTGAAGAATCGGTATCAGAATATGGAGCTCAATTAAACACATATAACATACGTGATAACATGTTAAATTTATACGGTTCTAGTACTTCAAGTAATTTAACTGGACAAAAGGTATCACCTAGCCATGGCGGAATAATTGAACTAGCAGAAGAGTATGGTGTAGAAGCAGGTTCTGGAGGAAATGTTACATATTATACTGGATCTATCACAGTTACATCTGGACAACAGATATATGATTTAACCGATTCTTCAATTGTTTCATTAGAGTCTGGAACACCAGGAACCGATGCCATAGAAATAAAAAAATTACTTCATGATCCCCCACCTGCCATTGTAAAATATTTTGATCCATTTGTAGGTACAGGTTTAGGAACTCAACAAATGATGGATACATTTGGCTGGGGACAATATTCACCAGGAGTATCATTTATGATGATGCCTGTATATGCAGATATATTACGAATGCAGGCAATTGAACTTAACGATCAAATACGAAAGTCTGCATATTCTTTCGAGCTTATCAATAACCGTATAAAGTTCTTTCCTATACCAAATGGTGCAAACTTTACAAAAGTATACTTTCATTATATTTTAAAATCAGATCGTAGTAATCCTTTGAAAGGAGCAACTGGTACAATTTCCGATTTTTCAAATGTTCCATATAATAATGTAATTTATAAAAATGTTAACGATGTTGGAAAACAATGGATTCGTAAATATACACTAGCTTTAGCAAAAGAAATGTTAGGATTTATTAGAGGCAAATATTCTTCTATACCAATACCAAACGCAGAAGTAACATTGAACGGAAGCGACTTATTATCAGCCGGACAAACCGAAAAAGAGGCCCTTATAACAGAACTTAAAGATACGCTTGATACAATGTCTAGACAAGCACAATTGGAACGTAAACAGGCGGAATCTGATGCAATGCAACAGCAAATGAATAAAATACCACTTAAAATTTATATAGGATAATAATGGCTTTATTTGGTTCGGCAAGAGATGCAAGTTTAATTAAATCAATTAATCGTGAATTGATAAATCGATTTATTGACACAGAAATTGCATTTTATAAATTAAGTCTACATGATACAAAAGCTAATATGTATGACGAGGCTGATGGCAAGACATATTATTCGCCTATACGAATTAATTGCCTTGCACTTAAAGAGGATAAAAGTTATATAGGCGAAGATCAATATGATTCAAGTCGATTAGGTGAGTTTAATTTTTTACGAGATGATATTAAATCTAAAAATATTATAATAGAAGAAGGTGATATACTGGAATGGGATAATGAATTCTATGAAATTGACGGAGTAGGTTCATCACAGTATTGGACAGGTAGAAATCCAGATACAGATTTAGGAAAAACTGAACATGGTGAATTTGGATTATCAGTTGCAATTAAAGTAACTGCTCATGTAACAAGAAGAAATCGATTAAATATTCAAGAAGTGAGATCCGGAATAAATAAACCAAATAATATACCTAGGAACTTATAATGGCTAAAAAAGAAATTAAACAGACATATAGTAGTTTTTCTAGAAATGCAGAAACTAATCGAGCAGCTCATGTACGACGTGATAATGATATTATTAAAACACCTAAATGTACTATTGAAGATGTTGATTGGGCAATAATGTCATATTTACGAGAAATAGTAAAACCACAAATCGTAGAAAATGAATCTGTTATTGATGTTCCAATAATGTATGCTAGCGGTGAAAAATGGGCACAGGTGCAAGCAAAAGGATATATGAGAGATCGTAAAGGTAAAATTATGACTCCTGTAATTACTTTGCGCCGAAATTCGATTACTGAAAGAGATCAGTTAAAAAAATTGGATGTGAATCATAATCCTAGTGGTAATGCACAAATATTACAAAATAAACATACCAAAGTTAATCGATATGACCGATTTTCTGTGCAACAAGGTACTAAACGACTTAACGAATATTATGTATCAGCAATACCAGAATATATTGACGTGACATATGATTTGTTATTCTGGACTGAATATACAGAACAAATGAATTCATTGGTAGAACAGATTATGCCTTTAGGTGGATTTGCATGGGGAACCACATTTAAATTTCCGACATTTATTCAAGATTATACATTTGAAACTACAAATGCAACTGGCGAAGATCGAATGGTAAGAGCTACATTGCCATTAACTACAAAGGCAACATTATTAATGCCAAACGAATTACGCCGGTCCACAATACAAAAACAATATTCGGTTAAACGTGTTACATTTAACGGAGAATATGAAACAGATAATACAAATATAACCGACCCACCACCAGATGGGTATTAATTTTAAAGGATAAGTTATGACAGCAAAAAAGTTTACAGAAGAAGAATTAAAAAACATTACCGAAGTTAGAGATGAAAATGTACAAATAATAACAGGCTTAGGTGAAGTGGAGTTACAGGTATTTTTGGTCACCGAAGAACTTAAAAAACTTGAAGAAATGAAATCTACTTTGCAGATACAGTTCAAAAATTTACAAGCAACAGAAACTGAGTTAGTTACTGCTTTAAATGATAAATACGGTAAAGGAACTGTTGATATAAATACTGGAGAGTTTGTCGCTGAAAATTGATAGTTTGGCATTTCATGTTAATATTTATAAGAAATTGATTATAAAAGAGGAGTATACAAATGGCTGAAAAAATAGTATCGCCTGGCGTTTTTACTAAAGAAATTGACCAATCGTTTCTACCAGCTGGAGTCCAAGCAATTGGAGCTGCCGTAGTAGGACCGACATCTAAAGGCCCAACTGGAATACCTACTGTGGTATCAAGTTATTCAGAATTCGTTAATATATTTGGTGGAAAGTTTTCATCCGGTTCTGGAGCATATGAAAATTCGTATAAATATTTAACTAATTATGCAGCACAAGAGTATTTGAAATATGCTGATACTTTAACAGTTGTACGTATTGGAGCAGAAATGACACCAGCTACTGCTACTGTTAACAATGCAGTAGAAACTGGAACAGTTCGTTCAACTGGATCATTAACATTAGTAACTCATGCAAGTAATGAATCGTATAAAATTACGCAAGGAACAACTGAAGTAACATTTGTAGCACAGACAACACCAAATGTTGATGCATCAGATGATTCAATTAGATTCTTTGCAAAAGGAGCAGCAATTGCAAATACAGCAGCAGCTTTGGCAACAGAAATTGATGCAGTGGTTGCTAACGGGACATTGACAGGTATTAATGCCGACAATGCCGGCGCAATATTACAACTTTCAGGTTCAGCATTAGGAACAGGACCAGATGGAATTGTATTTGCAACTGCATCTGCCGCAGCTCCATCGGTATTTGGAACTACAGCCGGAACGAATAAATTTACAATGGCAGGTGGTGCTAATTCATCAACAGCTGAACCAGTATTTACATTAACAACATTATCTGAAGGTGCTGACCAAAATAGTGTTGGACCTCAAGGAACAAATAATTCATTAGCATCCGGATCTGAAAATAACATTAGATGGGAAGTGACATCTAAAAATGAAAACAAAGGTACTTTCAATTTAATTATACGAAGAGGTGATGATACAAGTAATAGAAAATCCATTGTTGAGCAATATAATAATTTAACATTAGATCCTAATTCATCAAATTATGCTGCAAAAGTTATTGGCGATCAAGTATTTACCGTTAGAGGGGCAGGTGGTGTCGATCCATTCCTTCAATTATCTGGGTCATTCCCAAATAGATCTAAATATGTTAGAATTGCAGTTGCAAAAAATACTTTAAATTATTTAGATGCAAATGGAAACAAAAGAGTTGCCGGATCTGAAGATAGTTTACCTGTAGTTAGTTCCGGTTCATTCTCCGGAGCATCGGATGGTAATTTACAGCATCCACAGCAATTTTATGAAAATGTAACTGATGCCAATGTACAGGGATATAATTTAGGTGTAGCAGCTAATGGTAAAAATGCATATATTGATGCAATTCGTTTATTAAAAAATCAAGATGAATATGATATCAATTTATTGTCATTGCCTGGTCTAGTCGATAATCATCCAAACCATGCTACAGTGTTAACAGAAGCAGTGAGTATGGTAGAGGATCGGGGTGATTGTTTCTTGGTAATCGATCCAGTTGAATATGGACAATCAATATCGCAAGCAACTGCTAAAGCAGAATCAAGAGATTCAAATTATGTAGCTGAGTATTGGCCATGGGTTAAAATACCTGATAATGAATTAGGAAAAAATGTTTGGGTTCCTGCATCTACAGTGATACCAGGTGTATATGCATTTAATGATCGAGTAGCCGCTCCATGGTTTGCACCAGCTGGTTTAAATAGAGGTGGAATTGATATTGCAGTTCAGACAGAAAGAAAATTAACTCATGCTAATAGAGATACATTATATGAAAGTAATGTGAATCCAATTGCAACGTTCCCTAATGCAGGTGTTACCGTATTTGGACAAAAAACATTACAGAAAAAAGCATCTGCATTGGATAGAGTAAATGTGCGAAGATTATTAATAGCATCTAAGAAATTTATTGCTAGTACAACTAAATTCTTGATATTTGAAAATAATACGGCAGCGACTAGAAACAGATTCTTAAGTATTGTGAATCCATATTTTGAAAATATACAGCAAAGACAAGGGTTGTATGCGTTTAAAGTGGTAATGGATGAAACAAATAATACTCCGGATGTAATTGATAGAAATGAAATGCGAGGACAAATATTCCTTCAACCTGCTAAAACGGCTGAATTTATTGTAGTTGACTTTAATATTATGCCGACTGGAGCATCATTTCCGGAATAGAAATTAATAAAGCATGATATTTATATAAAAGAGGAAAACAAAGATGGCAGAATTACTTGACCCAACTGAAATATTTTATACAGCATATGAACCAAAAATGGCAAACCGGTTCATTATGTATATTGAAGGTATCCCTTCATACCTAGTTAAAGCCGCATCACGTCCATCATTAGACCAAGGAGAAGTTATTCTTGATCATATTAATGTTGAACGTAAATTGAAAGGTAAGACAAGATGGCAAGATGTTACCGTAACATTATATGATCCAGTTGTTCCATCCGGAGCGCAAGCAGTAATGGAATGGGTACGTTTACATCATGAGTCTGTGACAGGTAGAGATGGATATTCAGATTTCTATAAAAAGGATATTACTTTTAATACTTTAGGTCCGGTTGGGGACAAAGTTGAAGAATGGACTTTGAAAGGAGCATTTATATCAGCAGCAACATTTGGCGATATGGATTGGGCAACAGAAGATCCTGTTCAAATTGAATTAACATTGAAATATGATTATGCAATATTACAATTCTAATTAATTTTATATTTAGTAAAGAGTCCTAAGAAATTAGGACTTTTTTACTATACCCATATTTATATTAAATAAAAGTTATTAAAGGAACATTATGTCACAACAAGTTAACGATGATTATCCAACAAAGCCGTTATCGGATAAACAATTAAAAGATATTGCAACTGCAAAATATGAATCCAAAGCCACTGATGATACCACAGTATACGATTTTCCAACTGAAATAGTAGAATTACCTTCAAAAGGTAGATTATACCCTGAAGGACATCCTTTAAGTTCTGGAAAGATTGAAATGAAATATATGACAGCAAAGGAAGAAGATATTCTTACTAATCAATCATTTATTAAACAAGGAGTTGTATTAGACAAATTATTTAAAGCATTGATTGTAACTCCGGTTGATTATAACGATTTATTGTTATGTGATAAAAATGCAATCATGATTGCAGCTAGAGTATTAGGTTATGGTAAAGATTATGAAATAACTGCTACAAATCCAAATACAGGTGAGGATCAAAAGGTAAATGTTGACTTAACAAAATTACAAGAAGCAGAAATTGATTGGTCTGCCCATACATCCGGAAAAAATGAATTTCCTTTAGAATTACCTGCCAGTAAACGAGTAGTGGCATTACGTTTATTAACTCAAGGTCAACAACGAAAAATAGATGCTGAATTAAAAGGTTTAGCTAAATTAAAACGCAATGCCACATTAACTACCACATTGAAACATGTTATTATATCAGTTGATGGAGAAACAGATAACAATAAAGTACGTAAATTTATTGATAATGAATTATTAGCTATAGATTCCAGAGCTATTAGAATACATCTTAAAACAATTACTCCAGAAATAGATTTATCTGTTCAAGTACCGGATGGAGAGTCCGGTGATACCTTTCGCAGTCCGGTTGCCATCGGATTGGACTTTTTTTGGCCTGACGCCGAGCTATAAATTACATAAAGCAGATCAGATATTCGATTTAACGTATCACAGTAAAGGTGCATTTTCATATACTGAAGTATATAATATGCCTGTATATATGAGATCCTATTATATACGTAAATTAAATAAATTATTTGATGATCAGAACAAAGAACATGATAAAGCCATGAAAAATATGCGTTCCAAATCTCACGCTAAAGCCCCTAAAACGAAAAGACGTTGATATTTATTAAAAAGGATATCATAATATGTCTACAAATAAATTTGAAAAACGTGCGTTAAATCAAATCAATGAACTTAATGAAGGATTAGGTCTTACTTTACTTAAATTCTTTTTTAAATCAAAAGTTAAAAAAGCACTTAAGATAATGAAAGATGACCCAGAAGTACAGTCTGCAGTTCAGGGCATAGAATACCATGGCAAAGAGCTTAAAAAGCAGATTAAAGATTTTGAAAAAAAATATGGTAAAAAACCATCAGCTGCAAAGTATGCAAAATTTCCATGGGAAAAATAATAAAGTAATGTAATGGCAAAAGATCCAAAAGAATTAGAAGATCAGTGGGCAAGCCTAGGCGATAAAGTAGAACAGTATAATAAACAAACTATTGCCAATGCCGATAAATTAATTGGCATGAATTCTCAACATCTTAAAATTCAACAAGATTTAACAAAAACAATTGAATTAAGTAATGCTGCTAAAAAAGCTGGAAACACAGAATTAGCAGCTGAAGCAAAATTGTACGAAACTGTACTTAAAAAACTAAAAGATCAAGAAAAATTAAATAATGCCATTTCTAAACAAATGGGTGCAATAAATGATCAAGCTCAAGATTTAGTTACAAATGTACAAAATTTTGTAAAAAAATTACCTGGCGGCGCAGCGCTAATAAAGGCATTTGGAATAGATAAATTAGGCAAGGCATTTACTACAAGTTTAAATAAAGCTGGAGCAGTAATAGCAAAGAAGGGCACTCTTGGACAAGCTATGTCTGCATTTAACTCATCTATAATAGGACTTATCAATCCGTTTACTATTATTGCTGCAATCGCAGCCGGCTTAGCCATGGTATTTGTAGACTTTGAAAAGAAAGCAAAAGGCGTAGCCGAAGCAACCGGCCTTACATTGCAGCAATCTAAGGCAATGGTAAATGAAGCAAAGGCAGTGGCAAAGTCATTTGGATCACAATTAGCAACTTCCGGAGATATTTTAGATGTTCAAAAAGCAACTGTTAAAGAATTTGGTATAGCCAACATGTTAACGGCAAAACAAGCCGGTAATGTAGCAGAAATAGGTAAAGCCTTTGGAATAGGTGCTAAAGCAGCTTCAGGCGTTACCAATGAATTTATGCGAATGGGCCTAGGCGGAACCGAAGCAGCAAATGCATTACAAGATGTATCAGCCGATGCTTTAAAAGCTGGAGTATCAGTAGGTACAGTTACCGCGGATATAGCAGCGAATGCAAAAGACGTTGCCAAATTCTTTGGAGGTAATGTTAAAGCGTTACAAAAAGCTGCGGTACAGGCTGCCAAGTTAGGTGTTAGTTTAAAAACAATGGCATCTGTAGCAGAAGGATTATTAAAATTTGAAGACTCAATATCTGCTCAATTTGAATTACAGGCATTAACTGGTAAACAAATGAATCTTGATTCTGCTAGGCAATTGGCATTGCAAGGAAAAATTGGAGAAGCAACAGCAGCCGTGTTAAGCGAAGTTGGTAGTATTGCAGAATTTGATAACATGAGTTATTTAGCTCGTAAAAAATTAGCGGAAGCAACTGGTATGAGTGTTGATGAACTACAAAAATCATTAACAATTCAAAGCAAGTTAGGAGACTTAACTGCAGACCAACAAGCTGCTATGGCAAACATGGGATTATCTGCAGCAGAAATAAAAAGTATGAGCTCGGAAGAGTTAAAAGATAGATTGGCTCAACAACAGGCAACGGATAAATTAAGTGCTTCATTTTCCGCGATAAAAGATGATTTAACAAAAGCATTAGTTCCTGCAGGTGAAGCACTTGTAAAAGTATTTTCTGCATTATCACCTATATTTAAAGCACTTGGATTTACATTAAAACTTGCATTTTTACCAATTACATTAGCGGTTGCGGCTATAGAACAGTTCAAAAAAGCTAGTCTTGTCGTACAAGGTATAATTGGTACTATTGGTGCTTTATTACTAAATAATTATTTAACGCAAGTAATGGGTACTAAACAACAAAAGCTGCGATTCATAATAGGAGCAAAAAATAAAGCACAACAAATAGCTCAAAATGCTTTAGATTTTATAGGGTTAGGAACTAAACAAGCTCAAGGCGTAGAAGAAAAGAAATCTTTGGTAACAAGAGGCCTGGCCTTTTTAAGGCAAACAGCAATGAATGTAGCAGAAAATGCCGGACTAGCAATTACATTGGCAAAAAATGTAGCTTTAGGTGTAGGTAATGCATTAATGACTACAGGTATAGGAAAAGCCCTAGCCGGAGCAGCTGCATCAATGGCCAAAGCAGTTGGTTCTATATTTTCAACATTTGCTCAAATACCATTTGGAATTGGAATACCAATAGCAATTGCAACAATTGGAGGAGCATTTGGAATGTACAAAAAAGCACAACAAACAGGTGACCTAAGTATTGATCCAAACGGCGGTCCGGTTGTAGCATCACCTCGCGAAGGTGGAATATTCCAAGGCACAAAAAATGATGGCGTTTCAATGAGCCCTTCACATGGAGCCAATGGCGGTGGCGGAGGTGATGGCGTAGTTAAAGCATTGGAAACAACAAATGCTTTGTTACGTGAATTGATATCAGTCGGTACTGTAGTGGAAATGGACGGAAGAGTTGTAGCCCAAGCAATACGAACAACAGATTCATATAGGAGACGATAATGGCATTAATGGATCTAAAATCTGATTTATCATTTTATGGCAAAAAAGGTCAAGCCATGAATTACAAACCGAATCGTGATAAAACTGATACAAACTTTTCGTCGGATGGATTAAGCACATCCAATGTGTTAGTGTATGATAATGAAAGTAAATTATTTAGTCGTCGTCAATTACAAGCCGCGGACTCGTTTTTAATAGATGATGTTACATATTCGGGTCGAGGTTTTGCAAGTAGAAATACTCAATTAGGAGCCGGATCAAAATTTCCTATAGGTCCAGAAGGACAGATTCATGAATTTGATAAAGTAAGAATAGGATTTACTCCAGAATCTAAATACGGTGATCAATACGGAGTTAAATTTAAAAAAGCAGGATTAGCAAATACATATACCACCAATTCTCCAATTGATGATATGTACAATAAATTTAATCTACGAGATGATGCTACTCCAAATTCGTATATAAAACATCCTTTAATTTTAAGAGGTATTCAAAGAGATGGATCATCTGATCCACAGCATTGGGGAATAAATGTAGGCCCTGGATTAAGTGGAGCATTTGATATACCTCGAGGCGGCATATTAACCGCCACAAACAGAACATTGATAGATACAGCTAGGATAGGTAAATTTTTAGCATCACCAAAAGGTATAGGATTCCTAGCTAAACAAGTCGGATATCAATTAATGAATCCAAAAGCAGAAACAAGAATATATAATCCATTATCATTAGGTTCATTAGCGCCAATAGTACATATTAATAGACACGCTGGAGCATCAAATGCTCTTATAGGTGGTTTAGTCAGTGAATTAACAAAGACAGATCTACATGCATCATTAAGAAAAAATTTATTTAAAAACTTTGACGGGAATAGTTCAAATAATTCAATATCAATTGGTTCACAAATTTCTCAATTAAGTTCCAAAATAGGAGGTCCTGGATCGGTTTTAGGTATTGGTGGAACTATTATAAGAAGATATGAAGACACTAGTCTTGCAACACAATTGATTGGAACACGAGCTGGTACCTTAACTGAAATTAATGCCATATTAAATCGTTTATTTCCAAATCTTCCAGCAGATTATGTATATCATCGGTATTCATATGAAAAACCATTCATAACTAAACAAGATGCAACTGAGTCGTCTAATGAAATCAAAAGTGAATTTGGAGAAACTGAAGTTACACGTCCTTTCAAAGGACCTAAGGGTGGTGGTATTGCTAAAAACACAGAAAAAGAAAAGGGTTTAGATTATACATTACTTCCATACAATGATATTCCTGTCAGGCCAATCGGAACTACCGCAATAATTAGAACAAAGGATGGTAAAAGTGAATCATATGAAGGCAAAAGTAATTTTGGTACTAATTTAGAATTGTTAAATAAAATTGATAAAGATCCAGAAAAATCGTTAATAGATTTTAAATTTAAAAGTGATGATCATGAAGTAATATTAAAAGCATATCTAGGAACATTGTCTGATCAATTTGCTCCTAGCTGGGAAGGCACTGCGGATCAAGGACGAGCAGATTCTCGATATCAATATTCTGCATTTGAACGGTCAATATCATTAGATTTTAAAGTGGTAGCGGAACAAGGTAAATCTGGCGATACTGCTTCCCCGGATGGCTTTAAAGCCATATGGAATAAGCTACAAAATTTAGGTCGAATGACACATCCAGTATATGGATCAGAAGGATTTTACGGACAAAAAGTTGATGTAACAATAGGAAAATTATTTAACGCAACACCAATGATAATTACAGATTTAGGTTTTGATTGGGATAACGAAACACCATGGGAAATAGACCCAGATTATCAATCACCATTATATACTAATGTAATTATGTCTTGTATTGTATTAGGAAAAAAACGACCTCAAAATGATAATAAATTATATGATATAACAGGATTAGAATAATGGCTATTGACCGATATCAATTTACTAAAAAAAATCAAGATAGATATCAAACGACTAGATATCCATCATTTCCAAAACAACAATCAGATTTATATATAATTTCACGCGAAACAGATCGCTTAGATTTATTGGCAAATGAATTTTACAAAGATCCACGATATTGGTGGGTTTTAGCAGATGCAAATAAATTAAATAATGGTTCCATGTTAATACCTCCCGGTAAACAAATTCGTATTCCATTTCCAATTACAAATCTACTTGAAAATCTTCGTGATGTAGAAGAGGCTAAGTAATGGCAGGTAACTTCTTTTATAGACAATCTAAAATTAAACAATCACAAATAGAAACAAATTCACGTATTCGTAATAATGCATTTGTAACAGTTTCTAGCGGAGATTTTAAATTACCTATAGATGGTACTAGTTGGAAATCAACGTATAATCCAAATGGTACAGGAAGAGCAGCACCAATTTTAAAAGATGTGAAAATTTCTTTGCTAGGCGAAGCTGCATCATTACGTAAAGCTGAATTATCATTTGTATGTTTTGATCGCACATCATTTGAAAAGGCAGAAGAAGCATTGTTAACACCTGGATCTGAAATTACAATTAAATATGGTTATGTAGGACCTGAAAAACCATCCGATTTTGGTGAATATGAATTTCGAGTATATGATTATTCATTTAAAATTACAAAACAAAATTATTTTGAATGTTCTCTTAAAGCTGTCGCAAAAGGGCAATCCGGTGCATTTTTTGATAAATTAGATATAAACGGTCAACAGTCATTTCCAGCTGAAACATTTGTAACTGATTATGATTTAGGAAACGAAACATCAGAAGTAAAAAATATATTTGATTATATTGACTATCGAGTACAATTAGAAACTGGCGAAATTGAAGATTCAGATTTTGATCCAGATAACGGTACATGTGGGGAAATAGGAGATGGTATTGATGGATATTTTGGAGTTTTAGAAGCCCCAGATGATTATGATCCGCCTACAAAATTACCGAATGGTTGGTTTACTGGTGGCCCTCGTATAATATATGTAACTTTAGGTGGGATAGTATCGATGGTTAATAGATACATACTTACTGATAATGAAAATAATTATCAGATAGAATTTGATAAAAATTATTCTGATATAAAATATGACTGTAAGACATTAGGAAAGATATGGAGCCCATCTCCATTTTTATTATTATTTCCATATAAAAAAGGATCGCCAGAAAACAATTATTCAGAAACAGATGATGGAATAAATTGCGATGCATTTGCAGAAGAAGATGGCGATATATATGATAATTTCCGTATAGATAACCAATCTTCATACAATCGATCAGGAGCTGAAGGAATATTAGTATCGCGTGATTTATTACGTGACATTCAACGTGAATTTGATGAAAAGGCGTTAAAGGAAGATGATTCCACAGAAGAAACAGAAAAGGCAAAATCAAAATTAAATCTTTCTGAATTTTTTAGAAAAATATTTGCATCTATACGTGATAATAGCGGTGGAGATTGGGATTTTACTTTGGAAGTAGATGAATCAAAGCCAGCTGGGACAATTTCCATAGTAAATAAAAATGCTCCAGGGAAAGATCCGGTAAAGGCATTAATATTACGACCAACAATAGGTAAAAATGGTATACGTGAAATGTCATTGAGTAGTGCAGTACCAAGCGATGTACAGGCAGAAGCATTTGGTGGCGCGCCATCACTTAATAAAAATAAAACAGCAGCTGATATTATAGCAGAAAATAAAGTAGCTTTAATAGAAGCGGAAGTTAAATACGAAAATCAAAAAGCAGAATTAATTACTAAATTAGATCCAGGCCAAAAAGATATTCATAAAAAATCATATGCACAAGATTCTATTACTGCTGCAAAAGGATTAATAAAATCGATGGTAAATACATTAACTCCGGAAGAATTTGCTAAAGAAAATAAATTATTAGCACCAATTCCATATCCATTAACATTGGAACTTACTATTGATGGTATTGAAGGATTTAATTTTGGAGATACTATAACATCAGATTATTTACCAGCCAGATACACAAAAAATAGCGGAATGAGAATAGTGTTCACTGTAACTGAATATACACATACCATATCTGGCAATGATTGGAAAACACAACTAAAAACTGTATCACGTATAGTAGGAGATTGATATGAAACGACCTGTATATACACCTAAATTTAAAATAGAAACCGGATTTTATACTAAAGGCAAAGAATATATGACTTTAGATAATGAGGAATATATAGGTGTATATCATCGATATCCTAATGGTGCAGTATATTCAGAAGCAACATTTAATGATTATAGTGTTGAACTTTTAGAATATTCTCAGGCAACAGAATCAGAAAAAACTGGTATATATTTTGAACTAACTGGTGCACGATTTAATAATTATCAAGCTCCAAAATATCATTATCCGGAATTGACAAATGCTGATTATGAATTAGCTAATTTTACTAGGTATTTTGTACAACAAAAAAATGATTTATCTGAAATTATAGAAATTAATAAAGATTCGTATAAATCAATAAATGCTGGAAATAAAATTGGCATTGATGCTGGATTATATAATAAAGCGTTAATTATATGGTCAATATCCGGACCTATAGATTCAGTACGCGCAGCTAATGAAAGAGTTATATTTAATTCAAATATTCCAGAATTAAGTTTTTATTTAACAGATTTAATAGAATTTTATAAGTAATTACATTTGGTTATATGAAATATTTTTCTTATATTGCTATACATGCAGATAATCGAAGATGAAATAGAGTTACAACAAGTATTAATATCACTTGAAGCCGGAGCATCATTCTGGATACCAATATATTCAGATCCTTTTCAGCATTATACAAATACTCGCATATGTTTTATATACATTTATTCAATTGTAAATGACGTTGATTATATTGTTCCATTCCATCATATGGATTGTTTAAACCTCAATATCGAACGTCTACAAGACCTTACTAGTCTTCATGATATCTATGTTTTAGCCAAAAAGCGATTCGTTAATTTTACCGGTATAAAGTGTTATGATGCGGATATGGTAGAATGGTGGCAATCTCATCGAATGTTACCGCTAAACGAAACAAATACAGTTGCTCATGATGTTTGGAACCGGTGGTGGCATAATGAAACTAATACATATGATTGGTTGCCAATGACATGCCATATAGAACGGTGTATTGCAATGCGTGAAGAGTTTATGAAGTCATATAATACATTTGAAAAGACAAAAGATTTTGAAGAATATGAACAGGTAGTAACGGATAATTTTGCATCAATTGAAAGATCTGGATTGCAAGTAGATTATGGAAAATTTGTATCACATTTCAAAGCAAATGGTATAAAATATAATAAAGCACAGACAGAATATAATATATGGACTACTACTGGTAGACCATCCAATAAATTTGGTGGAGTAAATTATGCTGCATTGAATAAAGATGATGGATGCCGTGAATCATTTGTAAGTCGATGGGAACGTGGTATGTTGATTGAAATGGACTTTGATGCATATCACCCTAGACTTATTGCTGATATCATAGGATATGATTTACCTGCAGGGTCTATACATGAATATTTTGCACGACAATATTTTGGTAAAGAAGATATATCAGAACAAGAATATGAAGACTCCAAAAAAATTACATTCCGATTATTATATGGAGGTATTGACAAAGACTTTGCAAAAGTACCGTTTTTTGGAAAAACAAAGCAGTTTATAGAGTTCTTATGGAAGATATTTAAAGCAAAAGGTTATATTAAAACTCCGTTAATGAAACGGCCTTTATATAAAAAACATTTGCATGAAATGAATCCTAATAAATTGTTTAATTATATGCTTCAAGCATCTGAAACAGAATATAATTTATCAGTGATTAATGAAGTAAATGAATTGTTATCAGAATATAACACAAAATTAATTTTATATACCTATGATTCGTTATTATTTGACTACGACGTATCAGATGGTAAAGATTTGTTAATAAAGTTACGTACAGTAATGAGTAAAGCTGGTAAATTCCCGGTTAAAATTAAAGCTGGGGTAAATTACCATGCCATGACAGACATGACTTCTAAAATTGTTTAATATTTATTTAAAAGAAAGTGTTTATGAATAAAGAAAGCATTATACGCGAATGGTTTTACCGACTTCCTAATGGATATGCAACAGCCCCTTATTCAAAAAAAGAAATGGACGTATTACATAAAGTTCTCACAGAGAATGATGTGAATGGTTCTATATTTGCAAAAGAAGTAGATCAGTTAGATCAAGCATTTCATGATGCAAAGCCAGTTAAAGAGGCAACTGCTGATGAAGAATTTGTTCCGTATTTATCCGATGTTATGTCTAAAGAAGCGGGTCTAGCACAAGCTCAAGTAAATACAATTTTAGCTACCTATGAAAAATTAAATGAAAAAGAAAAACAAGATTTCCAAGATAATTTACGTAAACAAAATTTATCTAAATTTTTAAGTAATGGATGGAAAGTTTATGAAAAGTTTTTTGCACCAATTGGCGAAACTAAAGGATTAGGTAGAGGAGAAATGCAGATCCTATTAGCGATTGATAAAACTAAAACAGGAGGTACTGGTAAAAAAGATATTGTAATGGCAGATGGAGATTATGAAGTTAAAGAATTAACCAAAAACTTTAATTTTGATCCTGCGAAAGATGGTATGGCAACAAAATTTGATTTAACATATACATTACAAGATTTTTTCAGAGACACAGTTTCGCCTATGAGAACAGATCCATTAGGTCCAGATTTATTTGAAACATTAAAACCGTTAGTTGAAGAAAGTTCTTTGGATTCGTTAGAAAAATTAGTTGATACATTACAAGAATATTTTATACCTATACCTGATGAGAAAATACGAATATTTAGAGAAGTATCATATGTGCCAATGTCAAATATGTATCAAGGTTTTGTTTTATTGAATCAAATCTTTTATAAATCTAAATTAGACACAGATGTACAAGATGCGCGTGTTACTGTTAATCAAGACGGAGAAAAAACTAGCTTTTTTATATCACCAGATGATGCCGAAAAAATTACAAAATCATCTGGTGCTGACAAGGCAATTTCTATAAATGTTGGTGATGTGATTGATAATGAAAGTCAAAATGCTATGATTTGGTTTAAAAGATTAGAAAGACATCCATTTGTCAAAGATCCTAATCAAATGGTACAAGAACTTAATACTATTACAAAAGACTTTTTTGATAATGTAAAAGGATTGATATGGTATTCTATGGGCAATCCAAAACCTAATTTTACAGATAAAGGTGATTGGTCAAAGTGGGTTATAACACATGTTACTAGAGGTAATTATAGATTTGCTTTGAAAGAAAAAATGAATATGTCTAAATACAAATATTTAGCAGTACAAGGATAAAATTTGAAAACACAATTATTATGCACTTTTGCACATAAAAGAGATTTGGAGTTGGTGGCAGATTATGTGGCAAAGTCATATATTATTTCAGAAAAGAGATTATTTGTGTTTGAGGATGCGGATAACCGATCAGACTTATACGTAACTTATAACGTGGAACCAGATGATTATGGTAAAACACCAAATACCATAATGATACATAGAAAAAAAGAAACTAACACATTATACACGGTAAATGCATTGAATGCAATTATCAGAAAAACAAATAACGGTGTATTAGATAAAAAGTTTATTATTAATTGGCCGGTATATGAAAATTCGCTGATGTTAAATGACGGAAATGATGTGCGTCATATTCATTTGAATTTATTCAAAAGAATTGATTTGTAACATATATTTATATTAAATTAGGAACCATATGATACGATTAAAATCACTATTAAAAGAAAATAATCCGCTTTCAGCAGATCCGTTATTTGCCATGAGTGTGCAATTAGAAGACATGGTAATGGATATGGACAAACAAGAGTATGGCAACTTTATACGCATGAACATAGATTCAGAAGCTGAACGACCATTTGCTGCTTATAACGATGAAGTGAAAGAGTTTCTTTACGATTTAGGAGATGATAAAGCTGCTATGATGCAACAAATAAAGGCAATTAAAACAGGACAATACAGATAATGAAAAAGAAAATGTTAAAAGAACAGTATGCAAGACTATTTAAAGGCCGGTCAATGTCTAATGATGCAAGTCTAATTACAGAAACCCCAATTACAGAAGCCGCAATTAAAGTTACAGACCATGGCGAAAATCATTACAAGAAGCTAATTTTCTTCATTGAAGCAAATGGAAAAACGTACAAGGTTGCAACAGGCGATACTGATTACGCTGAATGGCATTATATGGACGATCAAAATCAAAGTATTTCACCATCTCAGATAACTCGCGATCCAAAAGATGTTTTTAGGACTATTGAAAAGTATGTGAAGGATAATGAGGATGAGATAAACCGGGTATATGGAATGGATAAATATACGGGATTAACATCTATAACTACCGGTACCAAAGGACCATTAAAGATATACGGCTCCGGACCTGGTAAAATAGAAGTGAAAGATCATGATGATATGAGAGAGCCTTCGGATAATGATTCTGGATATGAAGGAGAAGTTGAATATGAAGGTACTTGGGATGGAGAAAAATGGACGGCGACTCAAGAATATTTAGGTGATGGTGCAATATTTACCACTGTTTATGATGCAAACGAGGGGAATGTAGAAGATGAAAGTATTGAAGCATATGAAGATATTATAGATGCTATTAATGATTATATGGGCGAACAAAATTTAAACGAAAGTAAAAGAACGACTAAGAAACCGAAAATGTTAAAAGAACAGTACGCAAAACTTTTTAAAGGCCGGCCAATGTCTAATGATGCAAGCCTAATCAATGAAGACCGAGTTAATGGACCATTCGATTATAAAACCTTATCAGACATTGCTCGTAAAGATGATAGTGCCTTAGCTTTTGTTGGAGGAGAAAAAATAGTTGAAAGTGGATTTTTTGTCTCATTAGAACTTACTGGATTTGATCCAAATGACTCAGAGTCCTTTTTTGGTCTTACAGATGACGGCGAAAGTGTAGAGGTTAAGTATGATGATGTTGAATTCGTAGAAACATCAAAGTAGATTAATTAGGATAATTGAAAACTATTCATTATATTTATATTAAATAAAAGAGTAAGTTATGGCAGATGTATATTCAGCAGATTTCAAAGCATTTAATCCCGGTGATATTATCACAGAATCTCAAGCATTAGAAAAATGGGATACTTGGTTCGGTTATCCATATGGTTTAGCAGAAACATTTGTAATGAAAACAACAGTCGCAGATACAAATGAATTTTTACAAGCATTTAAAATACCATGGCGCGTTACTGCGGTAAATGTAGTGTCTGGTGTTAGACAATGGACAATAGCTTAACAAATAACAAATAACAAATAAATTTAAACTTTTTTCAAAAAACCTTTGGTAGAGTGAAATAAGTTTCTTATATTAACAAATAATAAATAACCATTAATAATTAAAAAAGGAAAAAAATGGCAATTAATTTAGACGCAATTAAAGCGAAACTTAATCAATTACAAACAACCGGCGCTCGTCGCGACAATCTCTGGAAGCCAGAACCTGGCAAGCAAGTAGTAAGAATTGTACCTTATCAGCATGATAGAGATAATCCATTCCAAGAACTTTATTTTCATTACAACTTAGGTAAGAAAAATTACTTATCTCCAGTTACAAACGGAAAACCAGATCCAGTAGTGGAGTTCTGTGAAAAGTTAAAAGCATCTGGTAATTCAGATGAATGGAAACTAGGTAAACAGATGGAACCTAAGATGAGAACATATGTTCCGGTAATTGTAAGAGGTAAAGAATCTGAAGGCGTTAAGATGTGGGGATTTGGTAAAACTGTTTATCAAGAGCTATTAGGATTTATTACAGATCCTGATTATGGCGATATTACAGATCCAAGTGGCGGACGTGACATTGTAGTAGAATTTACTCCAGCAGATGGTCCTGGTCAATATCCAAAAACATCAATTCGTGTAAAGCCTAATGTCACTATGATGACAGAAGATAAAAATGTTGCAGAACGTGTTGCGAAACAGCAACCAGATTTGGCAGTAATTTTTAAAGAACCATCATATGATGATCTTAAAGCTGCTCTAGAAACGCATCTGAATCCTGAAGGAGAAACAGAAACGGCTACAGCAGAACCAGTTACAACTCAAAAAGCTCCAGAACCGGCTCCAGCTGGTGTCAATAAAGTAGATGACGTATCTGCTGCATTTGATGAGTTATTCAACGACTAAAAGGCTATAAATGGCAAAATCAAAAACGAAAAGCGAGTTAGCAGACTCTTTGGCTGTAGAATTAGCCGATAGTCTTAATAAAAAGTTTAAGAATACAGGATATCAAACTGCATTTTTCTTAGACGGTGATACAAAAGCTCCTAGCGAAGTACGTGGCTGGGTAGGTAGTGGATCATCAATGCTCGATCTTGCAATTTCAAATCGTAAAGAAGGTGGCTTTCCAGTCGGAAGAATATCTGAAATTACAGGTTTAGAAGCATCTGGTAAATCGTTACTAGCAGCCCATGCATTGGCAAATTGTCAAAAAGAAGGCGGCCTAGCCGTTTATATTGATACTGAAAATGCAATCTCTCGAGAGTTTTTAGAAGCAATTGGACTTGATCTTGAAAAGATGTTATATGTTCCATTAGAAACTATTGAAGATATATTTGAAGCAATTGAAAGTATAGTTGTAAAAATACGTGAATCAAACAAAGATCGTTTAGTTACAATTGTAGTGGATTCTGTAATGGGTGCTTCTACGAAAATTGAAATGGCAAAGGAATTTGATAAAGATGGTTATGCAACTAGTAAAGCTATCATTTTATCAAAAGGTATGCGAAAGCTTACTAATATGATAGGCCGTGAAAAGATTTGTTTAATATTTACAAATCAATTAAGGACTAGATTAGGAGTAGCATTTGGTGATCCTTATACTACCTCTGGTGGTAAAGCTATTCCATTCCATGCCTCGGTACGGTTACGATTAAAATCAGTTGGTCAAATCAAAGTTAAGAAAGATGGAGTCGATCAGGCTATCGGAATCAAGACTAGATGCCAAGTGGTTAAAAACAGAATGGGACCGCCATTAAAAACTGTTGATTATGATATCTATTTTGAATCAGGTATTGATAATTACGGTGGATGGCTAAACATTATGAAGCAGTTTAAGTTAGTAGCAACAGCAGGTGCATGGTATACATTTACTAGAGCAGATGGTTCTGAAGTTAAATTCTTATCAAAAGATTTTGAAAAGAAACTAGAAGAACTTGACGGCCTTAAAGATGAGATATATACTCAAATCTGTGAAGCATATATACTTAAATATAAGCCGGGTGAGGACATTGGAATAGATGATGTTACGATATCAGAAGAATTTGTTAACGAAGAAAGCTAATGGATTCTAAATATCTTAACATACTACGAGAAGTGGAAAGGGAGCATGAGCAAGGAACGGGGTCAAGTAAAGACAGCCATCTTTTAATCATTGACGGACTGAATACATTCATTAGAGTGTTTTCAGCCGTTCCGGCTCTAAATGATGATGGACAACATATTGGAGGAGTAACGGGCTTTTTACGGTCCGTTGCTGCCAATATCCGTCAGTTAAAACCTACTAGATGTGTAATTGTATTTGATGGAAAAGGTGGTTCAAAACGTCGTAAGGCAATTTATCCAAATTACAAAGCCAATCGTGCAAATAAAACAGCATTTAATAGATATCAAGAATTTGCTTCATTAGAAGATGAACAAGATAGTATGCGCCGTCAGTTTGGAAGATTGGCTCAATATCTTAATTGTTTACCAATTACAACATTATCAGTTGATAACGTTGAAGCGGATGATATAATGGCATATATTGCCAATGAATTATATACAGAAAAAGAAAATAGAGCAACTATTGTATCAACGGATAGAGATTTTTTACAATTGGTAAATGATCGTATTTCAGTATGGAGTCCTATAAAAAAGAAGTTATATACTCCAAGTCTAATGAAAGAAGAATTTGGATTTAGTCCTGAAAATTACTTGTTGTACAGAACGTTTATTGGTGATAAATCGGATAATATTCCTGGCATAAAGGGTGTAGGAACAAAAAGTTTGATTAAACATTTTCCTATAATATGTGAAGATAGAGAGATAACAGTTGATGAAATAGTTGAATATGCGGATAACGTTGATAAGAAATATAAAGTTCATGAAACTGTGTTACAAAATAAAGAAACATTGCAACTAAATTATGACCTTATGCAATTAAAAGAAGTTAATATACATGGTGGCGCGAAAATGTTAACTCTGGATAAAGTTAAAGGTAAAGTTGATCGTACAAATACATATGAGTTTAAGAAAATGTTCATGGCAGATAAAATGTATACGGTAATAAAAGATTTAGATTCCTGGTTACATACTTCATTCAATGCATTAAATGCTTACACTTCTCTTTGATTATTGAAAAAAAATTATTATAATTAAGTATGACAGATAGATTAAGTTCATACGGATATGCATTTCAAGTAAAAGTTATAACGGCTTTATTAACTGATAAAAGTTTTTTACAACAGATATCAGATATAATGGTTCCTAAATATTTTGAATCAGAGGCTAATAACTGGATAGTTGACATAATCCTTGAATACCATAAAGAATATAAATCATCACCTACATTAGAAGTAATGAAAGTGAAGATGGAAGATTTAGATCATGATGTTCTAAAAACTCAAGTTGTAGAGCATCTTAAAGACGCATGGCGATATACAGATGCACCAGATTTAGAATTCATTAAAGAACAGGCATTAGATTTTTGTAAAAATCAAGAAATTAAAAAAGCTATATTATCTTCGGTAGAATTACTTAAACATGGTAAATATGAAGAAATAAAGGCAGCTGTTGATGATGCATTAAAATCAGGTGGAGATAAAGATATTGGCCATGAATATATGACTAATATTGAAGAACGTTATAGTGAGGCAGTAAGACATGTACAAGAAACACCATGGGAGGTAATTAACGAATTAACAGATGGTGGATTAGGTAAAGGTGAGTTAGGAGTTATGGTTGCACCGGCAGGTATTGGTAAGTCCTGGGCATTAATGAATATTGGAGCAAATGCAGTGAAGAAAGGTAAAACTGTATTGCATTATACATTAGAGTTAAATGAAGCATATGTAGGATTGCGGTATGATTCTGTTATAACAGGAATAGCTCAGCAGAACCTAAAACATTATATGGATGAAGTTAAAGAACAATTGACTAAAATTAATGGTGAATTAATTATTAAACATTATCCTACAAAATCTGTATCTGTAATGGGTATACGATCTCATATTGAAAAATGTATAATGCAAGATAAAAAGCCAGATGTTATAATTGTTGATTATGCAGATCTTTTACGAGGCCATGGTCAAGAAAAACGTCATGAACTTGAAGGTATTTATGAAGATTTACGAGGAATGGCCGGAGAATATGAAATACCAGTCTGGACTGCATCTCAAGCAAATAGATCTGCATTAGAAGAAGATGTTATTGATGCTAGTAAAGTTTCTGAATCATATGGTAAAGTAATGGTTGCAGATTTCATATTATCATTATCAAGAAAAGTACAAGATAAATTGGCAGGAACTGGTCGCTGGCATGTTATTAAAAATCGTTTTGGTCCGGATGGAATAACATTACCAAGTAAAATGAATACATCAAATGGACAATTTGACATATATACAGATACGTCAATACAAGGTAAAGATACTCAAAAGCAAATGGATAATGGTAATGAATTAGCTAGGCAAATGCTAGCTAGAAAATACCAAGAAACTCAAAATTCAGGTTTTGAATAAAAGTTTAAAAAAAGTAGTCAAAAACCGGTACGCAATTGAGCTGACTGGTATATTTATAAGAGAAATCGTAGAATAAGTAGTCCGTAAAGACTACATTTTTACGCTAAACTAAATAATTTTAAGGAAAAAATGGAAATATCAAATCAAATTTTATCAGATATTACAGTGTATATGAAATATGCAAAGTATATACCAGAACTAGAACGACGAGAAACCTGGGAAGAACTAGTTACAAGAAATAAATCAATGCATCTTAAAAAATATCCAAAATTGGCTAAAGAAATTAATGATGCGTATGAAATGGTATATGATAAAAAGGTATTACCATCGATGAGGTCAATGCAATTTGCAGGTAAGCCTATTGAAATATCTCCAAATAGAGTTTACAATTGTGCATATGTTCCTATCGATGATTGGAGAGCATTTTCTGAAGCAATGTTTCTGTTATTAGGAGGTACAGGCGTAGGATATTCGGTTCAAAAACACCATGTAGATGAATTACCTGAAATTAGAAAACCTAATTATAAAAGAACTCGAAGATTTCTAATCGCAGATTCAATTGAAGGTTGGGCTGATGCAGTAAAGGCATTAATGAAAAATTATTTTACAGGCGGTTCTCATTTAAAATTTGATTATTCTGATATACGACCTAAAGGTGCGAGATTGGTAACTTCGGGTGGTAAAGCTCCAGGACCTCAACCTCTTAAAGAATGTTTAGTTAAGATAGAAGGATTATTGAAAGAAAAAGCAGATGGTGATAAATTATCAACATTGGAAACACATGATGTGGTATGTCATATAGCAGATGCTGTATTAGCCGGCGGAATTCGTAGAGCGGCTCTGATTAGCTTGTTTAGTGCTCATGACGAAGAAATGATTGCATGTAAGTCAGGTAATTGGTGGGAATTGAATCCTCAAAGAGGTAGAGCTAATAATTCCGCAGTTTTAATGCGTCATAAAATTACCAAAGAGTTCTTTACAGATTTATGGAAACGTGTTGAATTATCTGGTGCAGGTGAACCTGGAATATATCTATCAAATGACAAAGATTGGGGAACTAACCCATGTTGTGAAATTGCATTAAGACCATATCAATTTTGTAACTTATGTGAAGTAAATGTATCCAATATTGAATCGCAAGAAGATTTTGAAGCTCGAGTAAAAGTAGCGTCGTTTATTGGAACACTCCAAGCCGGATATACAGATTTTCATTATTTAAGACCAGTATGGCAAAGAACAACCGAAAAAGATGCATTGATTGGCGTATCAATGACTGGTATAGGTTCTGGTACAGTATTAGGATATGATATGAAATCCGCCGCTAAAATTGTAAAAACAGAAAATGCAAGAGTGGCTGAGTTAATTGGAATAAACAAATCGGCTAGAACAACTACCGTTAAACCGGCTGGAACAACTTCGTTAACATTAGGAACATCATCAGGTATTCATGCATGGCATAACGATTATTATATCAGAAGAATACGAGTTGGTAAAAATGAATCTATTTATAAACATTTAATGGAACATCACCCAGAATTGGTAGAGGATGAATACTTTAGACCTCATGATACCGCAGTTATTTCTGTACCACAAAAATCTCCAGATGGTGCTATTATGAGAACTGAATCCCCGTTCCAATTACTAGAAAGAGTTAAAAAGGTAGCACAGGAATGGATCAAACCTGGCCATAGATCTGGTAATAATACTCATAATGTATCAGCTACAATATCGTTACGAGATCATGAATGGGATGCAGCCGGAGAATGGATGTGGGACAATAAAGAATCATATAATGGATTATCAGTATTACCATATAATGGAGGAACATATACTCAGGCACCATTTGAAGATATCACCAAAGAAGAATATGAGCGTCTCATGGGATCATTAACATCTATAGATTTAACAGAAATAATTGAAACAGAAGATGAAACTGATTTGAAAGGTGAATTGGCATGTGCTGGAGGGAGTTGTGAAATCACATGATTGGATTCGAGACTTGTATTATAGAGAATTTATCTGGAAAAAGCTATAAAAAGATTTGGTAGAGTCAAATATATTTCTTATATTTATATAAATTATAAAAGTAAGAGATATGTCAAAAGAAAATCAAGTACTAGAATTAATTAACGGTTATGCAAATGGTTTAATTACAGATACCGAATGTAATTATCAAATTGATTTAACATTAAATGAATTATCAATTATTGATGGAATGGTATATGACCATGCTGCCGGCGAGTTAGTTGCAAAAGAAGAATATTTAAAAAACAATTAGTTACATGGAAAATTTTAAATTTAAAGACGTTGAAATGACGTTTGATTTTCGTAAATTGGCTCACTACGATCAAGAGTATTTACGAACAATGGCATTTGAAACAGTTAATGATCGATCGGTAAAGTTTAGCGGTATTACATTTGCAGATTATTATCCATATGCAGATAACTTTACTATGTTTACAAGTGAAGCGGAATTATTAAATTATATGGCTGATTTTGCAGGTCATATTGCTAAAACAGCATCTCATCTATTACATGGTAAAAAGTATTGGATGGCATGGACATATTCAAAGGAATAGTATGGGAAAGTATCAATCAACTAAAGTATTCGATAATTATTCGGTAGCATTGCGACAACATAAAGCTGCTCATTCACATTGCGAATTATTACATGGATATGCTTTAAAATTTAAAGTATGGTTTGAATCACATGAGCCGCTAGAAGAAAACCAATTAGATGAAATGAATTGGATTATGGATTATGGTGGATTCAAATCAACAGATGCAGAGCCAACTCCTGGTAATGGATTAAAAGATTGGATGAACTATATGTGGGATCATACATGTTTAATAGAGAAAGATGATCCTCAACTAGAATCGTTTCAAATGATGGAAGAATTAGGTACATTATCTTTACGAGTTATGGATAAAATGGGAGCTGAATCTTGTGCTAAATTAGTTTACGATAAATTTAACGAACGAATGGCATTAACAGGTGGTGGTAGAGTAAAGGTAGTAAAAGTAGAATGTTGGGAAGCTGATAGAAATTCATCAATATACATGGAATAAGTTATGAATAAACGAATAAAAAATTATGATAAGGTACTCCCTATCAACGAATTATATAGATGTGTACAATCAGAAGGTAGTAGATTTGGTAGACCAACGATAGCAATCAGAACTACAGGTTGTACTCATAGATGTTATTTTGGAGAAGGAGGTTGGTGTGATTCCTGGTATTCTTCAATACATCCAGAAAAAGGTAAATATTCTTTTAATGATATAATTAAAATATATGATGAGAATCCACATATAAAAGAAATGATGCTAACCGGCGGATCTCCTACAATGCAGCCTGCATTGGTAAATGAATTAACACATTTTGCACATGAAAGAGGTATTATTATTACTATTGAAACTGAAGGATCACATTTTGTTGAAACCGATTATCCTATTGATCTTATTAGCCTTAGTCCTAAGTTTAGTAATTCCGTTCCTGTTATTGGGGCTGTTACTCCTGGTGGTACGGTTGTTGACCAACGATTTATCGATATTCACAATAAACGACGAATGAATACGGATGCCATTAACCAAATGATTAGTTTTCATTCAGATTACCATTATAAACCAGTATGGGATGGTACTCAAGAAAATTTACATGAAATAGAATCATATAGAGTTGAATTAGGAATACCTAAAAATAAAACATATATTATGCCGGCGGGTGATACGCGAGAACAATTAATTAAAATGTATCCAATGGTGTTTGAATTATGTGCCGAACATGGTTATAACATGACAGGTAGAGATCATATCATTGCATTTGACACAGAACGAGCAGTTTAAAGGAAAGTTATATGAAAATGAAACCAATGGGAGATTTTGTACTCCTAAAAACTCATGAAGGTCAAGAAACGACTAAAGGTGGTATTATTTTAACTAGTAATACTACAAATCATGTTCAAGCAGATGTAGTTGCTGCCGGACCTGGATTATTTACGCAGACGGGTGATCGTATTCCAGTAACGGTAAAAGTAGGTGATACGGTTATGGTAACTAATCAATCTGCTAAACAGCATAATCAGATTAAATTAGAAGAAGATACATATGTACTTCTCAGAGAATCAGAAATAGTAATGGTATCAACAGAAAAGGTTTAGAATGAAAAACTCGATAAATATAGAACTAGTAAAGGCCGGATATGCAAATGGAGCAGCTGAAGGACGTCCTTTAACAGAGAGTGAAAAACAAGCAATGATTGCCGATGCTGAATTAGCATTTGGACAATTTTTAGATGCATTGAAAGTGAATTGGAGAGAAGATCCTAATTCAGATAAAACTCCTTATAGAGTTGCAAAAGCATATGTAAATGATTTATGGGCAGGAAGATATGAAGCTCCTCCTGCAATAACAACATTTCCAAGTGATGGATATGATGGTATGGTATTTGAAGGTGGCATTCCATTA
>MDTG01449169.1_pt1 | contig 60623 bp, 58 predicted proteins | sample 811421 | NCBI WGS metagenome assembly MDTG01 (sample SAMN05326645, study PRJNA326480) | marine metagenome | isolation source: seawater | place: Pacific Ocean: South East | collected 2011
AAATTAAATGATAATTTAATTGCAACTAGAAATGATAACTTTTATGCTTGGAGATGTTTAAAAGCTTTAGGGATTAATAAGAAAGATGGTGTTGTTAGGATTAGTTTAGTTCATTATAATACATTAAATGAGAGTCATAAATTGATTAATGTTCTAGAATCAATAGCTTAGATGAATAATTTAGTTTGATGCAAGAATGTAAAGTATGTTTAATGGATGCAACAGTTCCTTCATTAGTTTTAAATAAAAAAGGTCAATGTCAATATTGTGAGATATACTATAAATTAAGTGATGAGTACCCATTAAATAATCTTACTGGGCAAAAACTAAATAACATTGTAAAAAAAATTAAAATAACAGGAAGAGGAAAAAAATATGATTGTGTTTGTGGAATAAGTGGAGGAAGAGATAGTTCATATACATTATACTATATAAAAGAGGTTTTAGGCCTGAGACCTTTAGCAGTTCATTATGATAATGGCTTTAATTCACAAATTTCTACAAACAATATTTATAATATTTGCTCAAAATTAGATATTGATCTTGAAACTGAAGTTGAAGATTGGGATAATTTTAGAGAAATATTAAGAGCTTTTTTTTATGCATCTGTACCAGATGTAGATATTCCAACTGATCTAGGAATATTTAAAACTATGTATAAGTTTGCAGATAAACTTAATATAAAATACGTCGTGAATGGACATAATTTTAGAAATGAGGGAATGGATCCATTGGACTGGACTTATATGGACCCTTTATATTTGAAAAATATATGTGAAATTAATAATAAAAAAGTGAATATTAAAAATTTTAATAATTTTTACTTAAGGGACTTAATAAAATACAAACTTATAAGAAGAATAAAAACTTTTCTTCCTTTAAATTACATTAAATTAAACTACGTTGAGATTGAAGAAAAATTAACCAAAGATTATGGATGGAAATTTTATGATGAACATCATTATGAATCTACTTTTACAAAATTTTTAGTTGGTTACTATTTGCCTGAAAAATTTAAAATAGATAGAAGAAAAACAGATCTTTCTGCAATGATTAGATCAAAACAGATTTCTAGAGAAGAAGCAAAAAGATTAATAAAAATTCCTCCTAATTTTATTAATAAAGAAAAAACTATAGAATTTGTTTTAGAAAAACTTGATTTTGATAATAAAGAATGGAAATTCATTATGAATAAAAAAAACTTTAATTATAATAGTTACAAAAATTATCATAAAATTCTTAAAAAATTTAAATTCTTTATTTATATTTTAGTAAAATTAAATCTTATACCCAATATTTTGTATTTAAAATTTCTTGGAAAATAAAACATAATAATATAATAAAAAAATATGACTGTTACTGATTCACATATCGATCCAAGTGTAATAATTTATAAAAGGGAATTAGTTAATATTTATGGAGCAAAAATAGATGCAAATACAACAATTGGTCCTTTTGTTGAAATTCAAAATGATTCAGTAATTGGAAAAAATTGTAAAATTAGTTCGCATAGTTTTATTTGCAATGGAGTAACAATTGAGGATGATGTGTTTATTGGACATGGGGTAATGTTTACAAATGATTTATATCCAAGATCAACTGATAATAATGGGAAAAAGTTGAAATTCGGAGATTGGGATTTATTAAAAACATTAGTTAAAAAGAGAGTTTCAATTGGAAGTAATGCGACCATTTTATGTGGCATAGAAATTGGTGAAAACAGTATTATAGGAGCTGGATCAACAGTTACTAAGAATATAGATAAAAACACAATATATGCAGGAAATCCTGCTAAATTTGTAAGAAAAATTAAAGTTGATTAATCTTGCTATAATTGGTTTTGGTTATTGGGGGCCAAGAATATTAAAAAATATTGAAAATAGTAAATTATGTAAAAACGTAGCTATTTGTGACATCAACACAAAAGTAAAAATTGATAAAAAATACAGATTCTACAAAAACTATAAGTCAATATTAAATAATGAAGATATAGATGCAATTATAATAGCTACACCTTTAAATACTCATTACGAAATTGCTAAATATGCACTTAAAAAGAACAAACATGTTTGGATAGAAAAGCCTTTTGTTTCAAATTCTATTGAAGCTAAAAAATTAATAAAAATTGCTAAAGAAAGAAAGAAAATAATTTTTGTTGATCATCCATACATATACTCTGAAGCAATAAAAAAAGTAAAAAAAATTGTTAATAATAAAAATAATTTTGGAGAATTATATCTCTATGATTCAATGCGGGTAAATTTAGGTATATTTAGAGGTGACACAAATGTATTTTGGGATTTAGCAGTTCACGATATTTCAATTATTAAATTCTTAACTGAATTCAAGCCTATCAGTATTAATGCAATGTGTGATGATAATGTTATTAAAAAATATGAAAGTGTAGGTATTTTAAAGATACTTTACGAAAATAATTTTATTGCACATATCAATGTAAATTGGTTAGCGCCAATAAAAATAAGACAAACTTTTATTACAGGAAGTAATAAAATGTTATTGTTTAATGATGTTAAGGTTGCTGATAAAATTCAAGTATTTAATAAAGGGATAATAGATAATGATAATCCTGAGAAAATTGGTTATAGAACAGGAAGTATTAATTTTCCTAAGATAATTAATTTAGAACCACTTGCTAATGCTTTGAAGGATTTTATCATTAGTATAAAAAATAATAGTCAACCAATTAGCAATGGAGAATTTGGTTTAGAAACAATTAAAATATTAGAAGCAATTAGTAAATCTACAAAAAATAAAGGGAAAAATATTAAATTTTAAAAAATTATGAAAATTAATTATTTTGAAAAAGGTTATATTGATAATAAATCTTATATAAATATAATTAAAGATTTTAAATTAATAATTAAAAGTGGAAAATTTAGTTCTGGAAAATATGTTGAAAAATTAGAGCATAAATTTAAAAAATATTATAAAGTAAAATATGCCATCGCAGTCAACTCAGGAACCTCAGCATTACACTTATCATTTCTAGCTTTAAATCTAAAAAGAAATTCTAAAATTATAACTACATCATCGAGTTTTATTGCTTCTACTGCATCTATAATATATGCAAATTTGAGTCCAAAATTTATAGATATTAAAATGGATGATTTTTTAATTGATATTGACTCTAATATAAATAGATTTAAAAATATTTCAGGTATTTTACCAGTTTCATTGTATGGCAAACCAATAAACATTCCAGAAGTAAGAAAAAAAATAAAATTTAAAACAAAAATTATTGTAGATTCATCTCAGTCTCATGGTTCAAAAATTAATGGTGGTTTTAGAGATACTTTAGGTGATATTAATACTTTTAGCTTTTATCCTACCAAAACTCTTGGTTCATACGGTGAGGGTGGAATGATTATTACAAATAATAAAGAATATTATGAAAAACTAATTTCCCTAAGAAACTGGGGTAATAATAAATTTAATCAATGGAATGAACATGCTTACAATTATAGAATGGATGAATTACAAGCTGCTGTTATATTTAACAAAATAAAATACCTAGATAAAGAAATAGAATTAAAGAATAATATTGCTACAATTTATAATAAATTTTTTGAAAAAAAAGGGATAAAAACGCAAATTATTGATAAAAAAATGACAAGTTGCTATTACATTTATCCAATTTTATTAAAAAAGAGAAATAAAGTTAGACAATTATTATCTGAGTATGGAATTCAAACTGGCTTACACTACTTTATCCCTATTCATAAATCAAAAGCTTATAGAAAATTTAAATTTTCAAATATAAAGTTAAAAAATTCAGAATATTTAAGCAAACATGAGTTAAGCTTACCTATTTCATCTAGTTTAAGTATGGAAAAAATAAATTATATTTTAAAAACCTTCGATAAAATTTTATAAAATATATTATGTTAATTTATTTCATATTTACTTTGTAAATTGAATAAATACTCTTCATCTGGATAATTTATCAAAACAGCATTTCTTTTTCCAAAAAAAACAAATTGTGATCCTGCAGATGCAGCACTGAGATTTGTTGATGAAAATAATTCATCAAAATGTTCATTTTTTCCAACACCTCCATTAGCAATTATTGGTATTTTTACAATATCTTCAACAGATTTGTATAAGTCTATATCATAACCTGTTTTAGTTCCCTCCCTATCAATTGATGTTAATAGTATCTCACCACACCCCTCATTCTCTAATTCTTTAATCAAATTAATATAATTTAAATTACTTAAATTGGATCCATTTTTATTAAAAATTGTATATTTATTATCAATTATTCTCAAATCAATACTGATCATTATACTTTGACTACCAAATTTTTTTGCAATTGAATTGATAAAGTTTTTTTTTAAAAAGGAATTTGAAGGTAAACAAATTTTTTCAACTCCTGAATTGATAATTCTAGATACGTCATTAATATCTCTTATACCACCACCTACGGTTATTGGCACAAAACATTCAGTTGCAAATTTTTCTAACAAATTTGTAAAAATAAAACATTCTTCACGTTCATGACTTTTATCAAGTAATAAAATTTCATGTGCTTTTTTTTCAGTAAATAATTTTATCGTATTAAAAATATCACCCACATATTGGTGGTTAGTAAAATTTTTACCTTTTACAAGTTTTTTATTGTTAACTAATAAATTTGGAATAATTCTTATTAATCTCATCAGATATTTATAGCAAAGTTTTTTAAAAGAGATGTTCCATTATCTAAGCTTTTTTCAGGATGAAACTGAACACCGTAAATATTATCTTTATTAACTATAGAGCAGAAATCATATTCATAGTTTGTTTTAGAAATTATATTTATTTTATCCTGAACATTAACATGATATGAATGACAAAAATAAAATTTTGAATTTCTTAAATTTTTAATTAAATTAGATTCTTTTATACTGAATACGTTATTCCAACCAATATGTGGTAAATTTGACTTTTGAGAAAGTTTAAATTTTTTTACATTTCCTCTTATTAAATTTAAACCTGGTTTCTGACTTTCTTCACTATTAGAAAATAATATTTGCATACCTACGCAAATACCTAATATTTTTGTTTTATTATCTTTTGAGGCATTTATAATTATTTTTTTCAATCCATATTTTTCTAAAGAGTTTATACAATGCTCAAAATTACCTATACCAGGAAGAATAATTTTTTTAGATTTCAAAATTTTATCAGGATCTCTTGTAATAACAGATTCAATATTCAAATTTTTAAGGATTGAATAAATTGAGATTAGATTACCACAATCATAGTCTATTATTGAAATCATTTTTAATGTATATAATTTGATTAAGATTTATAAATTAAATACAAACAAATAAATGAAAAAAATCATATGTATACCAGTTTTTAATGAAATACATAGACTGAACACACTAATTGATAATTTAATTAAAAGCGGATTAAAAAAAAAAGATATTATTTTTATTAATGATGGATCTACAGATGGTTCAGGTAAATTGATTGAATCATATAAGTTTAAAGTCATAAATTATAAAAAAAATATTGGTATAGGTCATTCTATTATAAAAGCTATTAAATATGCTCTTGAAAAAGATCTTGAAGTATTCGCAATCATGTCAAGTAACGGTAAAATGATGCCAAATGAATTAAATAAATTTTTTTATGAAATAAATAATTATGACTTTATCAATGGTAGTAGATACATAGACAAAAAAATTCCTATATCAACACCACTTTTTAGAAGATATGCAATTTATTTAATAAGTATTATAATTAGTTTATTAACAAAAAAGAAAATAACTGATTTTTCTTGCGGATATAGATGCTTTAAGCTGAGCATACTGAATGATTTAAAAATTAATTTAGATAACAAAAAATTATACAGATATGGATTTGAATCTGAATTGTATTCAAAAGTTATTTTATCTAATAAAATTAAATTTAAAGAAATTGGTATAAATATGAATTATCCAATAAATAAAAAAAACTATTCAAAGATACGTCCATTTATAGATTGGATAGATATTCTTTTTCCTATTTTTTATAACATTGTAAAAAATATATTTAAAATCAATGCAAAGTAAAAAAAATAGAAATTATTTATTTATTTTTAATTTATTACTGATTATTTTTTTATTCTCATCAAACATAGCATGGCTTAATCCTTTTCCTGATTGGGAAGTCTATAGAAGTTTTGAATCAATCCCTTTTTTATGGCAATATGATATTGACAATCCTATTGAATTAATAAGTGCTGCATATTTTCCAGATTTTTTTTATGAAAATTCAACTAGATTGGAAAGGCCTGGATATCCCATTCTGGTCAAATTATTGACTAGCCTTATTTATTTATTTTTAGAAAATTTTATTAATATTGAATATATATATATTGCAGCTGGTGCATATATAATTATTAAAATTATTTTTTCTTTAATTGCAATAATATGTTTAAATTCTCTATTGCAAGACCATTTTAACAATGATTATTCAAAATTAGGTTTAATATTATACTTCTTTCAATGGTCGTACATAACATATATGTGTGATATTCATACAACTGACACACATCTTAATACGCCAGTAATAATAATATACTTAATTTCTAAAGTCTTAATTTATAAAAATTTTTTTCTTAATATCTTATTTGGTTTTTTAATTGGTTATACAATGTTAATCAAAAGTAATTATGCAGTTTATTTTTCAATAATCTTATTATTATTAATAAATAAATATTATTTAATTGTACTTGTTAATTTCTTTTCACACATAATTCCTTTTGTTTTATATTTTTTATTTTTAACATATAAAAACATACCCATTTATTTTCACAATGAGGGTCATGGAGGTGGAGATATGGTGGTTTTTTTATTTGATCTTGTTAAAGATTTTGAATTTAAAATAATAATTAATCAAATATTTTTTAGTATATTTTCATATATAATTGTAATATTAAAATATTATCACTTCTTCTTAATTTTATTTTTATTTGGTATTTTCAGTTATTATAAAAAAAAATACAATAAAAATTTTTTAATTGCATCATTATTTATTTTATTTTTCTCATGGCTACAATTTTATTTAGCTCTAAAGTTTGAAAATGATGTCTATATGGCTGGTGATGTAGCAATTATTATATATTTTTTTATATTATATTTTTTAAAGGAGGTAGATATACTTAATTTTAAATATTTGCAAAAATACAATTTATATATTTTTATATTACTTATAAATATTTATTTAATAATCCAATTACCATACATAGAACCTTATTCTCAGAAATACAAAAACTGGCAGGAAGATTTTAATAGTAAAGAAATAAAATATAAAACTGTTAATTAAAATATTTAATTGATTTACAATACAAATTCTTTAAATAATATTTATGATCTTAATTACTGGTTCGGCAGGTTTGATAGGATATAACTCATCAAATTTTTTCTTATCCAAAAAATTTAAAGTTATAGGTATTGATAATAATAAAAGGAAAGAACTATTTGGCCCAAACTCTAGTGTGAAAAAAAATATAAACAGTTTATTAAAAAATAAAAACTATACTCATCTGAATATTGACATACATAATACCAAAAAAATTATTTCTATTTTAAAGGAAAATAATATTCAATTAATTATACATTCTGCTGGGCAGCCCTCGCATGATTGGTCGGCACATGATCCATTGACTGATTTCAAAATAAATTCAATTTCAACTATACAAATTTTAGAAGCGGTAAGGATTTATAGCCCAAAAACAATTTTCATTTTTATGAGTACAAACAAAGTTTATGGAGACTATGTAAATAATCTACAGTACAAAAAATTCAAATACAGATACAGTATTAATTATCAAAAATACCCTCATTATAAAAATGGTTTTGATGAAAAAATACCAATCGATCAAAGTATACATAGTCCATTTGGAGTTTCTAAAACTTCTAGTGATCTTATGGTTCAGGAATATGGTAGATATTTTAATCTTAAAACTGTTTGCTTAAGGGCAGGATGTTTAACTGGTGAGAATCACTTGGGAGCTGAACTTCATGGTTTTTTATCTTATTTATTTAAATGTGCCTATTATGGAAAAAAATATAACGTTATTGGTTATGGTGGAAGACAAGTAAGGGATAATTTAAATGCGAGTGATGTTTCAAAAATATTTTATGAAATTTATAAAAATCCACCCGAGCCAGGTGAAGTCTTTAACATAGGAGGAGGAAGAGATAGTTGTATATCAATATTAGAAGCAATCAATAAAATACAAAATCTATTAGAAAAAGAAATTAATTACAAAATTTATAAAAATAATAGAAAGGGTGATCATATTTATTGGGTATCTGATATGACAAAATTTGAAAAAAAATATCCTGGTTGGAAAAAAAGTTTATTGATTGATGATACTCTTTTAAAAATGTATGAATATGAAAGAGCTAAAAGCACTTATAAAGTTTAAGAAAAATTATAGTAAGCAAAATTATAACAAGGTTTTATTATCTAGAAATTTTAATTTTATAATAAGTAGTTTAACTAAAATCTTAACTATTGGACAAGAAAATTTGTCATTTGAAAAATTCTTAAATCAAGAAAATATAAATAAATTAAAAAACATAAACAGAATTAAAGATAATGATGACAAGATAACAAATTATGATGGTATTATAATAATTGATATAGAAAATTTAGAAAATCATAAAGAAATATTAAACTATATAAATACTTATTCAAAAAATAATATTAAAATTATCTGTGTAAATATTTATACAAAAAAATTTAATATAATGAAATTAAATAAATTTGATCTAGTAAGAGAAGAAATAATAACAACTTCAAGTTTAAATTCTTATAATTGGTCTTTACCTGTAATTATGCTAAATAATTTAATTTTTCGATACTTAAATAAAAATCATATTTACGTATTTGAAAAAAAATTTTCTAAACCCAAAATAAAAAAAAATACTAAAATTTCAATAATAGTTCCTTGTAAAAATGAAGAGGGGAATATTCAGGAAATATATAGTAGTTTTAAAAATTTAGATATGAATTTGGAAATAATATTTGGAGATGATAAATCTACAGATAATACTAAAAATAAAATATTAAATTTAAAATCACTAAAAAATTTTGAAATTAAGTTCTATGATGGGCCGAATAGAGGTAAATCACAAAATGTTTACAAAGGTTTAGACATTGCTACAGGAGATATAGTTTGCATATATGACGCAGATAGAACTATTAATGTTTTTGATATTAAAAATATTATTTCAAAGTTTATTAGACATAACTGGGATTTTGTAAATTGTAGTAGAATGATTTTAAAACAAGAAAAAAAAGCTATGAAATTTAGTAATTATTTAGGTAATATTTTTTTTGCAAAACTATTTTCCTTTATATTAAATAAAAAAATTTCTGATACTCTTTGTGGAACTAAAATATTTTATAAAGAACATTGGCAACTAATTAAAAAAACTAATTCTCAATGGGGTAAAGAAGATCTTTGGGGTGACTTTGACTTACTACTTGGATGCTATATCAGTAATTTAAAAATTAAAGAAATACCAATCAAATATTATGAAAGAAAAGAAGGAGTTACTAAAATGAAAAATGTTCTAAACAATGGTATTAGAATGTTAGTTATTTCAATTACTGCTATCTTTAAAATAAAAATATTATGAAAAGTCATTTTATTATTTTATTAATTTTCTTAATAGCTTTAAGTGTTAGATTGATTTTCTTCTTGATTTATCCAGATCAAAAATTGCCAGATTCATTAACATATGAACTGCTTGGTTATAAATTTTTTGAACCTAATTTTGAGGGCCCAGATCCTGTTTATATATTTCAATCTGATGGTCATATGCCACTTTACTCAATTTTGTGCTATCTTTTAGGTGGTAGAATAAATTTAATAATATTTGATATATTTATTTCTAGTTTATCAATTTTACCTATTTACTTCCTGTCAAAACAACTTTTTAATGATCGTTATATTGGTTTTTTATCTGCTTTAATTTTTAGTTTATATCCATTTTCTATATTTTATTCATTATCAGGTATGACAGAAACTATATTTGTTTTTTTAATAATATCTTTTTTTTACTTTTTATATAAAGGTAAATTAATTTTATCGTCTATTCTTTTAGTAATCTCAATTTATTTAAGGCCATCTATTGAGATGTTTTACCCCCTAATTATTTTTTCTTTTTTTCTTTTTGTAAAAAAAAACAATTTAATATCATGCTTTTTAAAAGTATCTGTATACTTAGGTGTATACGTAGTATTAATGTTACCTTGGTGGATTCATAATTATATAAAATATGATACTTTTGTAAGAACAAATTTAGCAATGGGTGAAATATTATATATTGGAAATAATCCACTTAATAAATCAGGTGGTGGAATTAGTGATATTGATTTTAGTTTAAGAGATTTTGAGTATGAAGATGGGCAATCATTATACTCCGATCCAATAGTTAGGGATAATGTATTAAAAAATGCAGCAATACAATTTATTTTAAATAATCCTGAAAATTTTATAAAATTATCAATTATAAAATTTAAAAGATTTTGGCAATTATACCCATATGCAGAAGAATACTCCTCAAATTTATATAAATTTGTATCAATTATTACTTTATTACCTTTGTATATTTTAAGTATATTATTTATATTTTCTAATAGACATTTATTATATTTTTTTATCCCAATAATTTTATTTATATTATTATTAAATTTTGTTCACGCTATATCTATTTCATCAATTAGGTATAGATTTCCAATAGAGCCATTTTTAATCATTTTTTCATCATCATATATATTTTATAAATTTAATAGACTAAAATTATATTTAACTAAATATTTTGAAAGTACTTAATAGTTTTAATTAATCCCGTATTGATATCTACCTTTGGCTTCCATCTAAGAATTTTCTTTGCCTTAGATATATTTGGTTTTCTAATCAAAGGATCATCTAATGGAATTTTTTTATATATAATTTTAGATTTAGAATTAGTTAATTTTATTATTGTTTTAGCTAAAGAAATTATTGTTTGCTCATGGGGATTGCCTAAATTTATTGGACCAATATATGGTTTTTTTAAATTCATGTACTTATCTAGTGCATTAATTAAATCATCAATATAACAGAAACTTCTAGTTTGCTTACCATTTCCATGAATTGTAATTGGGTTGTTATTTATTGCCTGAACAATAAAGTTTGAGACTACTCTTCCATCATCTGGTTGCATAAATGGACCATAGGTATTGAAAATTCTAACGATTTTTATTGGCAGATCATGTATCCTATTAAAATCCATAAAAATTGTTTCAGCACATCTCTTACCTTCATCATAACAAGATCTAATACCTATGGGATTAACATTTCCCCAATAATTTTCATTTTGAGGATTGATTTTTGGATCACCATAAACTTCGCTAGTCGATGCTTGAAGTATTGGAATATTGTATTTACTTGCATATTCTAAAATATTAAAAGTACCAATTACGTTTGTTTTAACAGTTTTGATTGGATCATATTGATAAAATTTAGGAGATGCAGGTGAAGCTAAATTAAAAATAAAATCATATCTGTCTAAATTAATTTTTTTTATTATATCAAATTTTTTAAATGAGAAATTTTTGTTATTTAAAAAAGATTCAATATTTTTTTTACTTCCACTGAACAAATTATCGATAGATAAAACTTTAAATTTTTTTTTCAAAAAATGTTTAGTTAAATGTGATCCAATAAATCCTGCACCACCTGTTATTAATATTTTCATTTATTATAATTTAGTTTTGTGAAAATAGTATAGGTAAAAAAATAAATCAAGAGAGATATAAATATGATAAATAATAAAATATTTTTATTGTTTAAAAAGAATAATGAAATAAAGATTTGATAACTAAATAAATTTAATATTATAAAACTTGATATAGAATTTGATAATTGAGAATTAGAAATTGTATTTCTATTATTAATAAATGTATAAATTATAGAATGAAGGTGTTTAAAATCTGACTGAAAAGGATTTTTTTTGAAATAAATTCTTCTTATTATAGAAAATAAAAATTCAGTAATAGGATAAATATAAACTAGAGCAAAAAACCATGGTGAGATATTATCTAGCTCATTAACTGCTATTATACTTAAAATACCAATTATAAAACCTAAGAAATAAGAGCCTGAATCACCAAGAAAAATCTTAGGATAAGGAAAATTTAAGATAAAAAACCCTAAGATAGAACCTAATAATGAAGTTGTTAATAATGAGAGTTGAAATAAATTTTGAGAATAAAATAAGTAAGTAAAGATAATTATAATTATTATAGAATAACCGGAGCATAAACCATTCATACCATCAATTAAATTCATAGAATGAATTGACACAAAAAGACAAAAAAACATAAAGATAAAACTAAAAAAACTATAATAAAATAATTTATCGATTATTTCGATATCAATTTCACTAATTTTATAATCTAGATTTAAAATTAATATAATTGTTATTAATGATGATAATATTGCTCTGATCTTTGAATTAAGAGAGTCACTAATATCTTCTATGAAACCTAGAAGGATAATTAAAAGAGGGATAAAAAAATAAATAATAAATTTATTATAAAAAAAATCAGTATTAAATATAAATATTGTATAAAAACTTATTAAGCTTAAACCACCGAGCCTAGGTATAAAATTTTTGTGAACTTTTTGAACATTTTGATGTCTATTTTGTAAAAATAATTTATATTTTTTTGCAGTATTAATTAAAACTAAACAAATTAGAAAACTTAATGTAAAATTTATTAAAAAAATATTCATATTAATTTTAAGATCTGATTATCAGAAAAAATATATTTGTAATCAAATATAAAACCACTTTTTACTAAAAATTTTTTTAATTTTTTAGCTCCTAAATTTAAAAAAAATTTATGTGGAACTAAAAATAAAATTACATCGTATTTTTTATTAATTTTAAAAACTGCATTTTTACCGTATATTTTAATGATCTCATCTGGAGAGGCTATTGGTTCATAAACTTCGACATAATGACCTTTTCGAGTAAATAACTTAAAAACATCATAAACCTTAGAATTTCTAACATCAGGACAATTTTCTTTGAAAGTTGCACCTAGAATTAGTACATTTTTTTTCTTAATATTGATGTGATTAGAAATTTTTTTGAATATTGTATATGGAACTTTTTCATTTAATTTTCTTGAATTAATAATAATTTGGGGTGAGTAATTATTCTTTATTGCAATATTAATAAGATAATGGGGATCTATTCCAATACAATGCCCTCCTACTAATCCTGGCTTAAATTTTAAAAAATTCCATTTTGTATATGCTGCATCAAATATTTTTTTTGAATTAATATTCATTTTATCAAAAATAGCCTCAAACTCATTCATTAAAGCTATATTTACATCTCTTTGAACATTTTCTATTACTTTTGCTGCCTCAGCAATTTTGATACTTTCTGATTTATGAATACCTTTATTAATAATTTTTGAATAAATATATGATAATATTTTAAGAGAAGAGTTATCACTAGCAGATACTATCTTAGTAATATTTGTAATTGTATGTTTTGTATCACCTGGGTTTATTCTTTCTGGAGAATATCCGAGAAAAAAATCTTTATTTATTTTATAATTCATTTTGTTTTGAATTATTTTTCCAACAACATTTTCAGTTACTCCAGGATAAACAGTAGATTCTAAAACAATTATATCCTTTTTTTTAATTACTTTGGTGATTAAATTAGTTGCATCCTTAATCATTCTCAAATCAGGTTTTTTATTTTTTAATATTGGAGTTGGAACAGTAATAATAAAAATATTACATTTTGACATAATTTTATAATTATTTGTAACAATTATTTTCGATTTTCTAAGATTATTTCTTTTAACTTCTAAATTCAAATCATAGTTTTTTTTTAACATTTTAATTCTTGAAATATTTTTATCAAAACCAATTACTTCAAAAAATTTAGCAAATTCTACTGCTAATGGTAAGCCAACATAGCCTAAACCAATAATACCAATACAAAAATTTTTTTGTTTTATTTTATTAATCATTACTTTATCTATTTATATACCTATTGATAAATTGTAAAAATCTATGAAAAAAAGCAAAGAAATTAAAAGTGATGTAATAGTGATCAAACACACATTTATTATCAAATACATTGAAAGTGTGAGGCCCAAACTTATTTTGTAATTCAATTTTACCAAAGAACGTTTCTTTATATTGATTTCGATCTAAAGTACAAATTTTATTTATAGTTATACCATTTCCATATTCGTCTGAATTATTCTGGCCAAGCCTATAAATATTGCCCTTTTCTTGTATAAAATCACCGGCCATTCTTGAAGAATTTATGTTAATTATAATTGGATTTAGTTTATGTGGTTTAAAAAAACCATCAATCTTATCACTAATAAATATATATAAATTTTCTATTGGCTCTCCTTTTAAATTACAAAACATATAGATTTCATTATTATATTTTAATAATGTTGGATCAATAATTTTATACTTTTCTAAGCCAAAGAATTTTTTAGGATCAGATAATAATTTTTTACTATTATCAATATTACTTAATTTAAAATAAGTTGGTTTTTTTGAATTTGATATCTCAGGTATTAAAAAAGATTCATTATTATTTTTAAATATAAATGGATATGATAAATGGAATTTTGAACATAAAAAATTAGAGATTTTATTATTTTCCAAATTAAATTTAAGTATCTCACCTCTTCCTTTAAAATAATTAAAACCTTCTAAAATTATATTTTTTTTATTTAGAAAAAAAGGATCTGCAAAAAAAATATGATTAAAAGATTTTATTTGTAATGACTTAGTAATTAAATCAAAATCTTTAATCCCATTGTATCTTGAAATAGAAATTTTCCAACTTCTAATAAAAAAGAGCAAATAGATTATTCTCTTCAATTTATTAAATAATAACAACCATAAAAACTGAATAAATTTAATATTGCTAGGTAACTTATTTACTTTTGAGTTAAATTTTTTTTTTATAAAAGTATTTGATTTATAATTCTCAATTGCTTTTGATAATAAAGGTATAGATGATCTATAACAATTTATTAAAGATTGCTTATAAGAATAATTATAGAGCTTTAATTTTGCTTCAGCGAGTACTTCACCTTTGTCTAGATTATTGTTTAATTTTTGAACAATAACTCCTTGATAAGATGATTTATTTAAAATTTCATAAAAGCATGGAGCCTTACCTCTGTATAAATCTGGATCTCCATGATGAAAAGAAAGAACGCTAATATCTTTCAAATTATCATCAATATGCAATAAATTTAATCCAAATTTAATTATTAAATTAATTTTTTGATTTATAAATGATTCACAAATATCACGTGGTATTATTTGCCAATTTTTTTTATATAATGAAAAAAAGCTTGTTTTTGGAATTTGTTCAAATTCCTTAATTCTTTTAATATTAATTTTATTTCTAAATTTATTATTTATAAAAAAATAATTATAAAAATAATATAAAAAATTCGATATAATATTTCTTCTAAATTTTGAGTTTTTACAAATATAAATATTTTTTATCTTAATATTTGAATCAATATTTAAAATTGAATTTAATTGCCATTTTTCAATTTCATTATTGTCTATTAATATAGCGATATTCATTTGTATTTGATAATTACAATATATTTATTTAATAGATTATAAATATTTATTTATTATTATTTTAATATATTACTAATTTCCTTTAAGTATTTATTTAAAACAAATTTTTCATTGAAATTTTTTTCAATTACTTTTCTTGAATTAGAAGACATTAATTTTTTTGTATCTTGATTATCTGATAAAAATAATTTTATTTTAGTAATTAGATCTTGGGTATTTTTTTTCTCAAACAAGTATCCATTTATTTGATTAATTACTATTTCTCTTATACCAGGTATATCAGATGCAATTATCGGTTTGTAAAGAGCTGCACTTTCAAGTAGAGCTTTGGACATACCTTCATGATAAGATGGTAAAATAACACATTCATACTTTTCAATAATATTAAAAATATTATCTGTAAAAGCATAGTATTTAATTATATTATTTTTAATACTCAAATTTAGCTTTTTAACAACTTTTCTCTCACTATATTCAATACTTCCTAAAACTGAAAATTTAATTAATGGATTAATTTTCTTGACCGCTTCAGCAGCATCTAAGTATTCAATGATACCTTTATCTCTCATTATTCTTCCAAAAAAAATAAAGCTATCTTTTTCTACTTTATTCAAAGATATATTTTTTTCTGAAAATTTTGTTAAATCGATTCCTGATCCAGGAACTACAAATGAATTAAAATTATTACATAATCCATTTTTAATAAAATACAAATGATCTTCATTATTATGAAAAAATATAAAATTTGATTTTTTTATTGATAATCTTAAAAGTATTTTAATAATCATTTTTTTTAGAATATGATTATGGAACAAATTTCCTAATCCAGTAAAATTATTAATTGTTTTTATTGATAATAAATTAGTAATAAAACTACCATATAAATTTGGTTTTATTGTAAAAGGTATAAATAAGTCTGGTTTTTCCCTTCTTAATAAAAAATAAAATTGAAAGATTAAAATTATATCAGTTAAAAATGAAATTTTTCTTGGTAAAAGATAAATTTTTTTATATTTAAATTTTGTAAGATTAAGTTTACTAATATAATTGTCATCAGGGCACATAATAATAATATCTGACTTAAGTTCATTTTGAATCCTATAAATTAAGTTTTTCCTGAAATTATATAAATTCCATGACGAATTAGAACAAATTACAATTTTCATTAAAATTTAATAAGTTTTTTTATCAAATTGAAACTATTTTCTATATAGAACATCAAAAAAGGTCCGCAGAATATAATTATAATTGGTAAAAACTTTGTTTTATGCCTTAAAGCTGTTCCATAATTATTTACGCCCCATGCGTAAATTAAAATTATCGGAAATGAAATAATAAAAATTGAAAAAACTTTATTGTTAAAAAAAATTTTTTTAAAATTAATTAATAAGATTAAAATCAAAAAAAAATATAGGATACTATCGAATATAGAAAATATTTCATAGAGGTTGTTTATGTAAAATGGACCACAAAAAAAATTAATTATCCTGACTGGTGATAATAATACTAGAGATAAATAACTTTCTGGATAGAGCAATTTAGAATAAGCTGTTCTGCCATAAGCTGTATTTATAAAGATATCCTGAACTATTTCTAAAGTATTGAAAGCATTATATATTGATCCTAAATATGGAATTGATGGAATAATATTTAGAAAATTAAGAAGAAATATTCCAACTAAAAATAATAGATTTGTGAATATAAAACCATCAAGAGAAATATATATTTTTTTTGATAGTTTATAGATATTTGAAATATAAAATATAGTAACAAAACTAAAAAAAATTAATGTCATTGGACCATGTATAAAAATATGAGATAAAGAAAGTATTAATGATAAGTAAAAAAATACTATTTTATTATTTTTTTCATATAAAAAATATGAGTATATTGCAGACAGCATAAAAAAAACTGAATAAATTTCTCTCAAAGTAAATGTTGAAATTAAAACAAAAATCGGTGCAAAAGATAATATAATTAATGAATAGTACATATATTTTCCTTTACCCCAAACTAGTTGTAATATTTTAAAAGTAATGAAAATTGAAATTAAACTTACTATTGTACTTAATAATTTAGATAAAAAAATACTTCTTCCAAAAAAAGAATAAATTATTGATAAAAAATTAGAATAAAAAAAACTTTTTCCCTCTATAAAAAAATTTTCTATTGCATATTTATAACCATATCTACTCCATTGATTGGCTTTTAATTCATAAGTATTTGAGTCTAAAGAATTGAATGGTATGTTAAATAAATATAAATCAATAATTATAAAAACTATCCTAATCAATAATGCTAAAAATAGAATAATGAATAAATATTGATTTTTATCTATTTTTATTAAAAAAATTACAGAAATGCACAATAATATAGCAATTTCTAATATTAACATTATAGATATTCTTCACACCACTGTTGAAATACCAACAAATTCCATATTTGATAATGCCAATTATTGGCACCTTCCATATGCTGTATAATTTTTTTATCAATAATTTTAAAATTTAATTCTACATAATTATTTTGTTTTAATTTATAAATTTTATCATGAGTAAAATCTTTTAAAGGTCCTCTAATCCAATCGTCTATTGGTACCTCAAAACCCATTTTAGGTCTTTCAAATAAATGATCTGGCAAATATTTTTTTAGTATTTTTTTTAATATAATTTTTTGATTATTCCCATTTATTTTAAATTTCAAAGGTATACGAGAGGAAAATTCTACTATTTGATGATCTAGAAAAGGAGCTCTAGTCTCTAATGAACAACTCATTGCAGCTCTATCTAATTTTACAAGAAGATCATCAGGTAAATATTTTAGGATATCTTGATTCATCATATCAATTTGATTTTGAATATTATATTTAAAGTATTTTTGTTGATTTTGATTCAATAATAAATTGTCTTCTTCAAACCAAACACTGTTTAATCTTTCGTATATGTCATTAATATTATTAAGATTGATTATTTGATTTATTTTTTTAATTTTATCTGATGGCATTTTAAAGTCATATTTATTAGGAATAATAAATTTTAATTTATCGTATAAATTGTTTATTGATCTATCAGATAAATTATTAACAATTAAGCTATATATTTTCTTCAAAAAATAATTAATATTTTTTATTTTATTCGACCAAATGTATCGTGAATATCCTCCAAAAAGTTCATCTCCACCATCTCCAGATAAAGCAACCGTAACATTTTGTTTAGTCATTTCACTTAATAAAACTGTTGGTATCTGGGAAGAATCAGAGAAAGGTTCATCATAAATATTTGTTAATCTATCAACGGTATTTATTAAATCAACATTGTTAACTTTTAATTCATTGTGTGAAGTATTTAAATATTTTGCTATTTTTGATGCATGTTTTGATTCGTCTAATCTTTGATCTTCAAATCCTATAGTAAAAGTATTAGTTTTGTGACCTGAAATATTATTAAGTATGGAGACAATTAATGAAGAGTCAATACCGCCAGATAGAAAAGCGCCAACTGGAACATCAGCTAGTCTTTGATTATTAATTGAATTTATTATTTTGCTCTCAAGAGTATTACTGTAATAATCTAAATTATAATTATTTTGATTATCTAAAATTTTTAATTCTTTTTGATATTTCCAATAATAATATTTTTTTAATACACCATTTTGTATTTTAAACTCTGCTATTTCCCCTGGTTGTATTTTACTAAGATTATTAAATATAGAATTTGGCGCAGAAATATAACCATATTTGAAATATTCATTTAGGCTAAATTGATTAATTTTTTTTTGAAAATTATTATTCTTTAGAAAAGGTTTTATTTCTGAGGCAAAAATAAAAATATTTGAATCATAATAATAATAAAGAGGTTTTTCTCCAATTCTATCTCTTACTAAGAAAATTTTATTTTGTTTAATATCATATAGAGCTAAAGCAAACATTCCTTGAATCAAAGACATGGCTTTATCTAATCCAAATGTAGATATTAATTCTAATAAAACTTCTGTATCTGAAGTTGTTTTGAGTTTTGTATTATTTTTTAAATATTTTTTTAGATCATTAAAATTATATATCTCACCATTGAATACTAATACATATCTTTTACAAGACGAAATCATAGGTTGATTAGCTGCATTAGATAAGTCAATAATTGATAACCTTGTGTGTCCAAAAAAAACATCTTTTGAATTATTTATCCAACTACCAATATTATCTGGGCCTCTATGTTTTAGAGTTTTTAACATTTCTATAAGAGTATTATGATTTGATTCAGAATTACTTTTTTTTATTGTATAAAAACCAGCTATACCACACATATTTATTTATGAATTATTAACCTTATTTGACATAATATAAATTAAAATTCCTAATGGGAAATAATATATTGCACTTAACCAATTGTTAAAGAAATTACCACTTGGTATAAGGGGCCATAGAGTTAAAAAAACAGCAACTAAAATAAAATGCTTTAAAATTAGATTGGAATCGTATTTTGAAATCCAAAAATTTCTAGAGGTTTTAAATAATTGGAATGTTATGAGTAAAAATAATATTACTAAAGGAATTGTGCCAATAAATCCAGTCTCACCAATTAATTGCATATATGTATTATGAGGGTGTGTAGAACAATTATCCTCTCCAGATGCATGATTATAAATAATATTATATTTTTCTTCCTTACAAATCATTCTATAAGTTTTAGGCCCATGACCTAAAAAAGGCTTTTCAACGAACATTTTGAATGAAGTAATGTAGAAACCCATATATTCATAGGGCAGAGCAAATGAATTTGTTTTTTGGTCAGTAAATTGATCAGCTGTTAAATTTAAAAGTCTAGATCTATTATTATTATCAAAATATAAAATACTGAAAATTATTAATATAATTGATATTAAATAAATAATAAGCAACTTTATGTTTATTTTTATTTTAAAAAAAATCAGCGTAAAAAAAATTGTTATCGCGCCTAATAAAATTGCTGTTCTTTCACCTATTAAAAAAAGTAATGGGTAAAAAAATAAAAAAATAGATATAAAATAATAGTTTAGTTTTTTATAGTTATAGTAAAGTTCTATAGCAAAATAGATTGGTATTAATCTGGAGATTATACTGCCAAGTACTAATTCATCACGATATATACCGGCAAATCTTGAAGAATTAATTGGTCCTTCAAATCCAAATATATTAAAACCAAAATAATATTGAAAATAACCATCGAATATTAAAAATATGAGACAGACTCTCAGCGATATTAAAATTTTTTTTAAATTTTCTTTTTCTAAAACTAGCAAATAATAAATTAACATTGTAAATAAGCCGAACCTAAAGTAGAAAAGAGAAGATTCTAAAGACAAAAAAGTGTGTGACGATAAAAAACTACTTGTTAAAATAATTATGCACCATAAAATAAATAACTTAAAAAATATATTATTTAGTAAAAAATATTTTTTTTTATAAAAAAATAAGATTAAAGTTATAATTCCAGATAAAGAAACAAAAACATCTGAGAGAAATGGTCCAGAAATAATAGCAAAGGGTATTAAATATAATAAGTTATTTATCGTAAAAATATTCAAATTATTTAGATTTATTTATAAAATTTGCTTTAAATAATACAATTATTAAAGATATTAAAAAACTAATTATAATAAATGCTATTAGGGTTACACTGCCTTCCCTGTCATTGCCAATTTTATTGATTTGTGAATTTATATAAGAATAATTAATTATAATAGGATTTAATTTATTATCATTATTAATATAATAAGATGCTTGATTGATATTTTCATATTCTTCTAGAAGTTTTCTTTCTCTTTCAATAAAGTTAGAGAAATAATTATTATTTTTGAATACGCTTAGAAGATAGTTTTCTAATGAAATATATTTGGAAATAATATTTTTTCTTTCTATTTCATAATTACTTAATTCTTTATTTAACTCTATTATATAATCAATATTTACTTTACTAATAGAGTTATGGATCAATTTTAATAATAAACTTTCAGCAAATTTTTCATTAGGTGGATTATAAATTTTTACTCGAATAGTATGAGAATTAGCTCTTTCTAAAACTTCAACACTTCTTATAAATTGATTAACATCCAAGTTATTGATTTTATATTCCTCAAAATTTTCTAAAATTGATTGATAAATTATTTCGTAATCAAGTACTGAATTTAAAAATAATTTAAGTAAGTCACCTTCAGAATAAGAAATATCATTAGTTACATTTAATGAATATTCTTTATTTAGGATAAAACTACTTTCAGAAACTCCTGATGAGCCAAGAATGTTTTCATCTATTTCATAGTAACTTTTAACTCTACTATTAATAACCACATTTTCTAAATCCCTATATTTTGAATGCATTACCTTATCAATTTTTTTTATATCAATATCAGATTGAGCCATGTAATTTTCTACTCTCTCAGTATTTAAATATTGATAATATCCAAAAAAAGAACCAATTAAAAAAATTGAAAAAAATAATATATAATTTTTATATATAGTTTTGAATAGATATATCATGTTCAGGATTTTATATATTTATTTCATTATATTCATTTTATTAATAGTCAATTATGAAGTTATATAATTCTAATTTAAAAATAAATCTATCTATTGTCAGTATAAAAAAATGGGTCTTTCAGCATATTATTATAAAATTTAATATTTTTAATATTAATTTTATTATTTAAAAATTTTCTAAGAATTTCTTCTGTTAATTGAGATCTTACAGAGTATCTAATTTCATTATTTATATTTTGAATTAATGGTTTTATTTTTAGAATTTCTCTATTTTGTAATTTAAGACACAAAGAATAAAAAGCAGATTTAATTGATGACATTGTATATTCAAAATGATTTGAATAAAGATTTGGCATTGAATGGTAAAGTATTGGTCCATTATCCAAACCTTCAGATAATAAATGAATTGTAGATCCAACTAAGTGAGGATTGTTATCATAAAGTGCCCAAAAATTACAATCTGTACCCCTATAATAAGGAGATATACCTGCATGAATATTAATTGCTTTTTTTTTAATTAAATAATGTATCAGGGGCGCTTTAATATAACTAGCTCCAAATATAATATAATAATCACTATTTAAGTAATTTGAAAGCAAATCTAATTTTATATTATTTATTGACCCTGATTTAATTTTTAATATGTTTGTATTTTTTTTATAAATATCATTATGTTTTCCAAATAACTTTTCTTGAGCTTTATTTACATTATGGAAATAATTTGTGAAAATATCATCTTTTGGGTATCTTGTAGGTGTAATTGAATTTTTTTTTATTTTAATTTCTTGAATTACAAATAATTCTTCACAAATATCTGAAAGTAAATTTATGAAATATTTATGTCTTATACCATTTGATGTAAAAATAGTTATTTTCACGATAAATTAATAAATTTATTACAATCGTATCTGGGTAATTCGTATTTATTATTAATAATATCTATTTTTTCAATATCTCTATTATCAACTGAAAAAGCTAATTTAATAGATAAATTTTTTAATATATTTAGAGAACTTTGGTTATAAGATTTTTTTCCACCATAAGGATAACAAAAAAATTCAATTTCTTTATTAATAATATTTTGTAAATAATTTTTACTGTATTTTATTTCGTATAGTTGATCATTATAACTTAATCTAGATAATAAATTATGATTTACTGTATGCGACCCAATTATCATACCAAGATCTGAAATATATTTAAGTTCTTTTTGATTTAAATAATAATCATTGACTTTTTCTTTAATTTCAAATTTTTTTAAGAAATAATTAAGAATATTTGTTTTTAAATTTATGTTACCATAATAATTCATAATCCTTTTAAATTTTTTTTTTAAATAATTATCTTCATGATCTTTATATGATTCGTAGTAAAATAATTCTTCGTTAGAATTGTAAAAGTTATTGATGTTATTTTTTTTAAGGTATTGATTTAAATTATCCAATAATTTTTTTGGTGAAATTTTTCCTGTTAGAAGATGAATTTTATGTACATCTAAAAAATCAGAATGCTCTAATTGGAAAGTTGGTATAAAAAAAATACCAATTAATTTTTGCTTACTAAGTACTTCTGCAACATTTAAATGGTCTTTTAATCCATCATCAAAGGTTAATAAGATAACATTACTATTACCAGAATTATAAATCTGATCTTTATTTCTGATAATGTTAGAATTTTGAAAATAAGCTAATTGATTTAAAAAATCATGGTTTGATAAATAATTAAAATTTGGGTAATCTTCACTATAATCCCTTATATAATGGTAAGTAATTGCTTTCATTTATTGTATAGTATTTTGTTATACATATTTTTGTAGTTATTAATACATTCGTTAATATTGTAATATTTTTTTGAAATCTCCAACGAATTTTTGCCAAATAAACTTCTAAGCTCTTTTTCTTTAATTAGTAAAATAAGAAATTTCATAAAATTATGACGATCATCTAAATCAAATAGAAAACCATTTTTATTATGTTCAACTGATTCAGTATTGCCTCCCACATTTGAAGCAACTATAGGTAAACCATAGGACATAGATTCTAGTATTGAATTTGAAAATCCTTCATGTTTTGAACAATTAATACTAATATCTGATATTAAGTATAAATCTTCCGGATTATTTATTTCTTCATAGAAAATAAAATTACTATAAATATTATAGTATATTAATTTTTCTTCTAATTTCTTTTTAATTCCTCTATCCTGACCTATTAACAAAATTTTTAAATTTTTATATTTTTGCAAGATTTCATTAATTATATCAATAAAAAAATCATGATTTTTGTAAGGAATTAAATTTGCAACAAATATTATTACTACATCATTTTCATTAATATTATTTTTTTTCTTAATTTGTTTAATTCTATCATTGCTAAGATTAAATTTATTAATTTTTGATATATTTACACCATTATATATTAATTTTATTTTTTTAATAATTTTACATTCGTCTTTAAGATCTTCACAAACCGATTTTGAATTTCCTATTAAAAGATTAGTTTTTTTATGATAAAAATTTTCAATTGATTTATAGAAAGGATTTTTATCAAAGTAATAATTTTTACTTCTTCTGCTCATTATTTTGAAAATTTTTTTATTAAAAAAAAGAACTGTTGACCCGAGAATATAAGCTTCTGGTAGAAACATATGGATTATTTTTGGCTTATTTTTTTTTATTAAGTAATACAAATGTATTAAATTTAAAAAAAAACCTAATGGTTTTTTTATAAATTTTGGAAGTGTATTTAATATATTTGAGAATATTACTGTTTTAACCTCTACACCATTCTCATTAAATTGATCTGCTAATTCTCCCCTTTTTTTAAAAGTATAAATATATAAATTTAAACCACTTTTTTTAATTTCAGGTAAAATACTTAATAAATGTTTTTCTGTTCCTCCAATATTGAGATCACCAATTAAATATAAAATATCTAAATTTATTTTATTCATATTGAAAATTCTTTTTAATAATATCGGTAAGTATTTGTGAATATATAAAGTGACCACTATAGTTTAAATGCCCATTGCCTATATTATTTTTAAATCCATACATCTCTTTTCTTAATATACTAGTTTCTTTTTTTGATATTTTTTTTAAATAATTAAAAAGTAAATTTTCAAAATCATAAAATTTCAAATATTTATTTGAATAATTGTTATTTAAATTATTTATTATTAAATTACTAATCTCATTATCTTTATCACATTTGTTAAAATATGATAAACCCGTTATAAATAATATAGCTTTTGTTCTATTGTTTTTTATAGAATTATGTAAATCATTGAAAAAACCATCCGCAATCTTAACTTTGTTTTTATCTATTTTTTTTAGAAATAAATTTTCAAGACTCTTTATTTTATTTGAAGGGCATGATTTTTCTAAATTAATTTTTGTATTTTCAATATCTTTTTTTATACCTAAAGTTTCATAAATATTTTGTTTAGACATAAAGTAGAACATTCTTAAAGTTGAAAATTCTCTTATTAAAAATAGTAATTTATCCATTAAATAATTATCTCTCATTTTAATTTGATATCTCTCTCTAAATGAATAGGATCTAATAACTTTATTATCAAATAATTTATAAGCTGGATTATAAGAGTCATTTGTTAATTCATTATTTACAAATTCTGTTATAGGTAAAAACATAATTACTAAATTTGGCTTTAAATCGTATCCATAATTTTCAAGCATTATGAGCTGTCTTAATGGGCCGTGACCTGACATTGCAAGATTATTTATTTGAATATTAGCAAATTGGTTTAAGTTTTTCTCAGTTATATTTTCAAAATTTTTATCTAACTCAACCTGAAGAGCTTCTATCATAGAATTACCTGTAATAACAATTCTATTCTTTACATCTTTTATTTCATGATCGTGAATTCCATATTTATTAATTTTAATTCTATTTTTATTTTCTTTTAACCATATTTTATTTGTACTAGGTGTAAACTTGAATCCCATTTGATAATCTGGTTCTCCCAATATAGGCTTTATTGTATTGAATATTTTCCATAAATTGGTTCTTTCAATTATTTGAAAATAAGTTTCAATTATTATAAAAGAAAAAAATATACTAAAAAAAATTATTGATAATTTTTTTATCATTAAAACCTAAAATATATGAATGGATTAGGATTATCACTAGGAAAAAAAGTGATTATTGTAATTAAAGAAACTAAACATGTAATTATAAAAATATTATTATAATTTTTTAGTTTAATCAAAAATTTTATATTATCTAAATATTTCTCTAAAAAGTGAGTGAAAAATAATATTATAAATATAAAAAAATAAAGAATAAAATCCTTATCAAAATTAAAATATAAATGATATAGATCTGACAAATGAGTAATTGAAAACATTATTTTAATATATTCAATAGCAAAATAGATATTTTCAGATCTAAAAATTACCCACAAAATCATTATTATAAAAAAATTAATAAACCAAAAAAATACTTTTAGTTTTGATTTTGGAATATAAATAAATCTAAAAGCATAAATGTAAATTCCCCATAAAAACCCCCATAATAAAAATGTTACATTAGCACCGTGCCACAAACCTGCAAGAATCATAGTAAATAGTAAAATAAAAAATGAAAATAGAATATTTTTTCTTGATCCACCTAAAGGTATGTAAATATAATCTCTTATCCATGTACTTAAACTTATATGCCATCTTGTCCAAAATTCTCTTGGAGAAATAGAAAAATATGGTGTGTCAAAATTTTTAATTAATCTTATTCCTAAAATATAAGCAGAACCAATTGCAATATCTGAATATCCAGAAAAATCAAAATAAATTTGAAAACTAAACAAGAATGCTCCACACCAAGCAATGATAAAATCAGCAGGTAAATCGATAAAAATATCATCAACTAAAATTGATAGATTATCAGCAAAAATAATTTTTTTTATAAGACCAACTAATATTATTAATAAACCATAAGAATAAATTATTTTTCTTTTATTATTTTTATAAATAATATTTTGTAATTGAGGTATAAGGTATTTTGCTCTCATTATTGGACCAGCAATTAATTGAGGGAAAAAACTTATAAAAACTAGAATGATAGTATAATCATTTGCATAAGTAATTTTTTTTTTGTATACATCAAAATGATAAGCTAATATTTGAAAAATATAGAATGATATTCCTATAGGAAGAGAAAATAAAAATACACTTTTAGTTTTCTCATCAGTAAAAAAACTGATAAAAAATTCAAAATATTTAAATATAAACAAAATTGAAATATTTAAAACAATCACTAGTAGAAGTTTAAATTTTTTATTTATTCTCATGTAAACCAAGATTATATTTAAGAATAAAGTTATATAAAAAATTAAAAAATCTTTATATCCAGTAAAAATAAAAAAAACTAAACTAGACAAAATTAATGTTATTTTTTTGAATCTAGTAAAATTAAAAAAACAAAATGTTATTAGCAGAAGGATTAAATAAATTGGCGAATTAAATAACACTATTTTATATCTAAAAGGTTATTCCAATTATTTAATGAAATTTTATTATGTAGAGAAATATATTTTTTTGATTGTATTCCTAAAAATGACCTCTTTTCATTATTTTCATATAAAAAATGTAACTTTTCTTGAAAATTTTTCATGTTATTTTCCTCATAAACTAACTCTTTATTTTTTTTAAAATAAAAATCTATATTTGATGAAAAACTACTTGAGATTAAACATGGTAATCCAAAAGACATTGCTTCAAGAACTGCATTTGACATTCCTTCAAAATGTGATGTCATTAGTAGCATATCTGAATCTCTATAATATTTTTCTAAATTTTTCTTATATCCCATTAATTTAATATTGTTCTCTAATCTTAATTTTTTTATTAATTTATATAGCTGATTTTTTTGTGCACCATCTCCTAAAATGTATAATTTAACAGAAGAATAATTAACAAAAAAATCTTTTAATGATCGTATCATAAAGGAATAATTTTTTTGATCCTCAAGCCTACCAACCGCTATAATTTTATTTTTAACTTTGTATGATAAAAGAAATTGGTTCTCTTTAACAAAATTAGGTAAATAATATAATTTTCTCATTTCAACGTATCGTTTTAAATTTTCTAAAGCAGATAAATTATTGTATGTAACTATGCTGGCTTTATTATAAGTTATGGTTCTTAATTTATTCCAAAAATACCCAAGTTTTTGTTTATCGGAATTATTTCTTTCACAAATAATTTTTTTTACACTTAAATTTAAAGAAGAAATTATAAAAAGAATATTTGTGTTAGCAATTAAACTAAATACTTGATTATAATTATTTTTTTTTAAAATTTTTCTAATCAAAATTAATCTTACTATGTTATTTAATATTCTGACAATTAAATATTTACCAAGTAAATTTTTTTGATTTATATAAATTACATTTACTTTATTATTTATTATAATTTTATTTTTTTTTTCTTTACTTAAACATAATAAATCTATTTTAAATTTATTTATTTTAATCATATGCTCAAAGAGAATTTTCAGAAAATTCTGTGCTCCTCCACCTTCCATATTTTCTATGATAAATAAAATTTTATTCATATTAATTTTTTATAAATTTTATCTATATTGTTAAAATGTTTGCTAAGATTATATTTTTTTTTGGCCAATTCATAAGCTGTTTGCACTACTTCATCATATTTTTTTTTATCCGTAATCAGTTTTAATATAAATTCTTTATATTTAGATACATTGTTATCTTTAACTAAGTATCCGTTTAAGTTATGTTGAATAGTTTCTCTAAAACCACCAGAGTCATTTGCAATTACAAGACATTTTAATAAAGAAGCTTCAATAGGTATTCTACCAAAGGGCTCATTAACAGAAGGGCATATGATAAAATCACAATTAACCATAATTTTGTAAGGATCATTTTGAAATGGAATTATTTTAATACAAGACTCTAATTTATTTTTATAAATTAGCGACCTGATTTCTGTTTCTCTATTATCATCAATTCTTCCAACCATAAAACTTTCTAAAGGAATTTCATCTTTTAAAGAATTAATTAATTTAATAAACAAATCAGGATTTTTTCTTTTTGAAAAATTTCCAAAAAAACCTAATGTTATTTTTGATAAAATTCTATTAGAATGGTATTTTCTTACATCAATATATATTGGATTATAAACTACTTCAGATTCTAAATAATTTGGTAGAAAAGATTTTATGTAATACGAATTAGATATAATTTTTATTTTTTTTAAAAAATGATACAAAAATTTACTTTTTGGTAAAAAATTTCTATGATGAAATATTATTTTAATATTAAATAACATAACCATGGGTAGCCAGGATATTAATGTTCTTGTATCATTTATATGAATAATTTGAGGTTTAAATTTTAAAAATAAATAAATAGTTGATATAAATATTAATGGAATTTTAAAAAAAAAATTAATTTTTTTATCACCAATTTTATAACTTGGAACACTATGATAATTAAAATGTATATCTTGTGATTTTAAAAATTTATAAATCTGTTTTTTAGAGTTTATAATTATTTCTGTTTTATAATTATGTTTTAATTTGTTAATTAAGGATATACTTGAAATATGACTTCCTCCAACAGTATCGCCATAGAAAGGGAAAATTATTTTTGTTTTTTTTTTAAGCATTATGTTCATAAAAATATTTTATCAATGAAAGCCGGCTATAAAGTTTATCATTTTTGTTAGAGTTTATATTAATATTTGAGTAGTCAATTAAATTAACAAGATAATTAGGAAACAATTTACTTTCTAATAGATTTTTATTAATTTTCAGAGGAGAAATAAAGCCTTTTTTCTGCGTATTTATTAATTTTTTAGGTAAATATTCAGAAAGAATTTTTTTTTGAACAAACTTACTGTTATTTTTTAAAAAAATATTACTATCAAAAGTATTAATAAATTCAAAAAGTTTTTTATTTAAATAAGGAGATCTTAATTCAAGACTTTGATTCATACTTCCCCTATCAATTGATTTTAAATAACTATTTTGAAGTGTATTATTGAGATCAAAATCTCTTATTTTATCAATATAATTTTTATCAAGATTTTCAAAGAAATTTGTTAATGGTAACAAGTTTAGTTTTTTTAAAATTTTTTTAATATAAATGTTTTTTAATGCAATGAATCTATAGTAATCATTATTATCTAAATATTCTAATGCATTATCAATTTTTTCATTTTGTAAAAATATGTTTATCAAATTAAGAATTAATCTAGAAACTTTATTTTCTAAAAACATATATTTTTGATAATGCAACGCATCTTTGTATTTGTTATAACCATAAAACAATTCATCACCGCCTACTCCACCTACAGCAACCTTAATATACTTAACGGCAAATTTTGATAATTGTCTTATTGATAAAGCTGTTGAATTATCATTTAATTCATAATAAATTTCACTTAAAGATTTATTTAAATTTATATTATAATCATCATTTAAATAATTTAATGAATAATTCTTCAAATTTAAATAATTTGTAATTTCTTTCACAAATAATTTTTCATCTACCCCATCTGGAAACGACAAGGTAAACGTATCAATTTTTTTATTTAATTCTCGAGATATTAAAGTTGCAAGTAGAGTTGAGTCAATCCCAGATGATAGAAATACACCTACATTTACATCAGCTACAAGTCTACTTTCAGTACTTTCAATCAATAAATTTCTAATATATTTAAAATCACTTTCTTCAAAATAATTTTTTTTATTTTTAATAGTATCTAATTTCCAAAATTTATTAAGTTTAAAATTATGATTTTTATTAATTTTCATAATTGTTGATTGAGGTAGGCATTTAAGATCTTTAAATCCAGTTTCTGGATTTCTTATAAAGCCTAAAGATATAAAATCTATGATATTTGATTTTGATGGAGAGAAAGTAATTTTATTTAAATCAATTAAATTTTTTGGCTCTGATGAAAAATAAATACCATTATCATTTTTAAAATAATAAATTGGTTTTTCACCAAAATTATCAACTGCAAGATACATGTTATTATAATCATAAATTGCAAATGCATACATTCCATCAAAGTGATCAAAACATTTTGTTCCATAATAATCCCATGCATACTGAATGACTTCAGTATCAGTATTTGTAAAAAATTTATAATTTTTAGTTAAGAGAAATTTTTTTAATTCCAGATAATTGTATAACTCTCCGTTGTATATAAGAACAGATTTTTTATTGATAAAAGGTTGTTTATTTTTAGACTCTATACCAATGATTGACAATCTAGTATGTCCTAGAAATATCCCTTTTTTTTCGTCGTACCAAAAATTACTTGAATCGGGACCTCTATGATTTAACTTTTCTAGAGACTTTATACCATTAACGATATCAATTTGTTCTAGTGGTTTGTTAAGCCAAAACCCAAATATACCACACATATTATTCTGTTAATTTTATAAATTTATAAATAGAAATTAAAGACATTAATAGTTTAGCTCCACCTTTTTTATTATTCATCCAATCTATCTTATAATTATTTAATAATTTCCAATCTAGTTTATCTAACAATAAAATAAATTCTTTGTCTTTAAATAATAATTCTATTTCATTTCTTAAAAATGAATTTTTTTGTAAATAAGTTTCTCTATCAGGCCATGTGCGATCCTCGGCAGTAGGAGCTTTAAATTTTTGATTCCCTGATATAATTCTTAAAAGTTTTCGAAGTATTAATTTCATTGTTTTTATTAAAGGACCATCTTTTGCAGGAAAACCCCAATTTCCAGTAGGTATTTTACCAATTTTATCATTTATATTTGAAATTGCGTATCTTACAATATCAGAATTAATTCTTTGTTTAATATTTAAGGAAAGATAAAATGAAAATAAGTCATTATCAAATATTAAAGTTCTCTCCTTTACATTCGTAAGTTTGCTTATAATATTCGCTCTCGAATAATGTCTACCTAGTGAATGTATAATTAAATATTCCCAAATATCATATTTTGTAAAAGAACTAAATTTTTCATCCATAACTAATGATTTAATTTCACTCTTTAAATTTTTATTAAAACTTTCTAAATAATTTTTTTTAATAACTTTTCTTAAATCAAAATCTTTATTTCTAAATGATATATTATTTATAAATTCGTCGTAGACATTATTATATTCAAATTGAATTTTTTTAAAAAATATTGGACTTCCAAATATTTTATAATATTTTGCTGGTAAATACATACCTTGAAATAAATAGTCGAGTCCATGACCATGAAAAACATAGTCTATTTCATTAAAATATTTTTTATCCAGATTAATAAATAATGCATCAATAAAGGTATATTGTGCTCCACATATTCTTATAATATCTTTGAAATTTTTTTCAAAATGATTTTTTTCCAGTTTAATAAATGTATTTTTAAAGCCTAATGAATTAGAAATATCTTTAGCACACTTTGACTCAAAATTTTTTTGGTAACTTACTGTAAATGACTCTATTTGGTTTTTAAAAGATGATATAACAAGCCTGCTATCATGACCTCCTGATAAAAACACTCCATATTTTTTTTTGTCTGAAGTTAATCTTGAGGCAGATTGGACTAATAATTGAATAAATTTTTCTCCTGCTTTTTTGATACTTAAATTATTTTTTTTGAATATAGGCTCCCAATAATGTACTAATTTAACATTATTATAATTAATTTTTAAAATTGATGCTGGTATCAAGAATTTAGTGAAATTATCGTAAGTACTTTGGCCAAAGCATTTATTAAACCATAAAAAATTAAGTATTTGATGTTGATTTATTGAAAAATCTTTTTTTTTTCTCAAAAATTTGAAGATATCAAAATATAGATACGAAATATAAAGATTATTTTGAAGATTTGCATAATAAATAGGGATACCGTTAAATCTATCATTAATCATGAAAATTTCTTTTTTTATTTTATCTAAAATTACTATAAAAAATTGTCCATTGACTTTAGATAAGAATTTGTTGAAAAATTTTTCATCATCTAAATCAATTTCATTAAATTTATTTAAAAAGTGCTCTACATCTATGGTGTTTTCATTAATTGTGTGTCCAAATATTAAAATTAATCTATTTTTTGAAATTTTATAATTTAAATCAAAACATTTTTTTTCATACGATATTGAAATACCATCAAAATTTTCAAAATTTTTAGTTGTAAAAAATAATTGATTATTACTATTTTTTTTCCAATTAATATTTAAATAAGGAACCATTATTAAATTTTATTTATTTCAAAATCATATTTTATAATTAAAGTTTTTTAAGTTGATACCAAAATTATTTTGTAAATATTTATTATGTGGTTCATAAAGTTTATCTAAAGTATCTTTTTGATTTTTAGTAAGATATATAACCTTTGATGAACCCTTAAAACTAAGTATAAATTTATTAAAATCATATCCAATAATTTTAAAAAAATAAGACAAGAAAGAATGAAAATATTTAAATATTTTATATGAATAAACTATTTTTCTATAGTTAAAAACTAAGGACGTAGTATTATTTGTAGTTTTATTATTTATTTTCAAATCATAATTATAATTATCAATATTTAATATTTCAAACCATTTTGAAATATAATTATCTTGTTTTTTCATTTCTTCATATACTAATATACTTAAGTTTCTTTTGTTTTCCAAAAAATATCCAAATATATTTTTATACTTTAATAATGAGATATATCTAAAATTAAAATTTTGAGAATTTAATTTGTCAAAGAAATCACTAAAACTTATATATTTGTTATTAACTATATAATGGTTAGATAAGTAATAGGACACTATGGCTGACTTCTGCTCTCTAACAGTAATAACAACTTGCGGGTTATCAAAAATTTCGAATAATCTACTATAAAAAAGCCCAAATGATATTTGTTGGTGTTTAAATGGTAATAGAGTTTCATCTGAAATTAAATTTAAAATATTATTGTCTGTTATTAATTTTTTTAATATTTTATTTTTTTTGTTTTTTGAATAAATTTCATTATCAGAATATATTAAATCTTTAAATTGTTTGTAATAAGTACTTTTATTATCAATATAATTAATAAGTTTTTTTTTATGTAAGTCGCAAAAAAAAATATCTTGTAAAAATGTTGTGCCTGTTCTTCCTATACCTAAATGGATTACAAAATTTTTCATACATTTTTAACAAATAAAGAATCCCAGCAAGTATATTTGTTTTTTTCGTAAAAATGTATATTTTTTTTAACTTCCTTATAATTATTTTTTTTCATAATTTCATAAATTTCTTCTTCATTTTTTTTGTGAACCTCTATCATCCATTCTTTTACATAACCTTTTTTTAAAATCTTTTGAGAACCTTTTAATACATTTAATTCAAACCCATCTACATCTATTTTAATGTAGTCTGGAATTTCAAATTTGTATTTAAAAATAATGTCATCAATAGTTACAGTATTTATCCAATTTGAAGAAATTATTGGTCTATTTTTCCATAATGTATTGTCTCTTGGATCATTATCAAGCGAATTAAATGTGTAACCTGATTTTGGAGGTGTATGTGATAAAAATTTTTTTAAAAATAATTCTTTATCGCATGGTGCAGTTATTAATTCAAATTTATTCAATTTATATAATTTATGTTCAAATAAATAAATACCTTTAATGAGCTCATCTAAAGATGGAATGTAAGACTCAAAAAATATAACTTTAGAATTGTGAATTGTATTAACAAAAAAACCTTCTAATCCATTAGCGGAGCCTATATCATAAAATACTTTACAATTTTTTAAATTTCTTAACCATTGATAAACCAAGTCATTTTTATTTATTACAAAGTTGTTTATTCTATTTAAAATTTTAAATGATTTTAAAGGGAGTATAATTTTTTTTCTCTCAATTTTTAAATTCATTGTTAAACTTGAGATTTCTGTAGAGTAATTTATACGCCCGATTTTAGTTAAAAATACATATATATATTTTATTTTATAATAGATTTTTCTGATTAGACTCATATATTATTTCAAACTTATACAAATTAGTATATAAAAATTATTAATGGCTGTAGTAACATCTTCTTATAGTAAAAAAAATATATTTTCTTTAAAAAATACTTTTAAAAAAATTATATCAAATATTATACCGAATTATATTGTTCTTCAGTTTATGAAAAACTCATTTACACATTTTGGTATGGAAATTTCTAATGCATGTAATGCAAATTGTTCTTTTTGTGCATACCGTTTTATGCAAAGAAAAGTATCTATAATTGATAATGAGGCAACTGAAAAAAGTGTAGATGAATTTAGTAAAATTGGAGGTGGTACTGTCAGCTTTACTCCTGTAGTAGGTGATCCATTAGTTGATAAAAACCTTATTGAAAAAATAAAAATTTGTGCGAAAAAGAAAAATATCGACGAAATTTTTTTATATACAAATGGTATTTTTTTAGACAAATTTGATAATAAAAAATTACTTTCGTCCGGACTTACCAGAATTGCTATTTCTACTTACATTGGTACAAAAGAAAATTATAAGAAATATTACGGTAAAGATTATTATGATAGAGTAATTAAAAATATAATACATTTGTCTGAATTAAATTATTCAGCAGGAAGGCCTATAAATATTACGCTTCATTTAAGAGTTGATATGCCTAAAGATATATGGATAGATAATGATGATTTGAAAAAAATATCTAAGTTTATTGGTAGTGAAAATATATCTTGGTTAGAAACTTATGAAAATTGGTCAGGGTTAATAACAAAAGAAGATATTCCAAATGGTTGTGAGCTTTCAGAAATAAAAACAATTGATGAAAAAATTAAATCACCATGTTTTGAAATGTATAGAAGAATCCATGTTTTATCTGATGGTAATGTTGGAGTATGTAGTTGTAGAGACATAGATGCAGAAATAAATATTGGAAATATTAAAAATGAATCATTAAAGGAATTATGGAATGGAAAAAAATTAAAAGATTATAGAAGTGAATGGAAAAAAGGTAATTTACCAGATATTTGTAAAAATTGTGATAGATACCAGCCCGTAAATAAATTTGTTAAACAAAACAAATACAGCATACTACAAACACATATTAAAAGACTTTTCAAATAAGTTATTGTGTCATTATTTAACCGTTTTTATTCAATTTTTTTATTTAAAAAATTTTTAAGATTAAAAAAAATAAATACTTATTTTAGAAGTATGGGTTCAAAATCAAAATTTGCATCTTTTATTAGATCAAAAAGTGAAAATTTAAATTATAAATTTACAAATTATTCTTTTTCACCTCATAATCCTTTAGTAAATACAGATCGAACTATTAAATGGATATGTGAAAATTATCATGCAGCATTTGAGTATTTAGATAATAAAAAATATAATAGTATTCTTGAAATAGGTTGTGGTTTTGGTTTAAGCACATGGTTAATGAGAGATTTAGTTGAAGAAAAAATTGTTGGTTTAGATATTAATGAAGAAGGGGTAAAAGCTGCTAAACATCTCTTTGATGAATGTGATTTTATTTGTTCAGATTACTTAGATTATTTTACAAAAAACCCAAATGTAAAGTTTGATTTAATTATTAGTTGTTTCGGACCCATAAAAAAAAATGAAGTTGATATAATTATGGAACATTGTAATGAATATATACATATAGGATACAGAGCAAGAAGTTTAGATAATTTTTTGAGATGGACTCACAAAAGAAAAGGTTTACATTTATCTTTTAGTACAACATTAATTAATAAAAAAATTAAAAAATCTAAAATTAAATTTAAATATTTAAAATATTATTTTACATGGTTTTATTTCCAATCATTTTTACACGCATTAAAAAATAAGTATTTTATACCTCTTTAATTAATTGAATTAATCTTTTTGTAAATATAGTTCCAGCATTGTAATCTGAAATATATTTTTTATAAATTTCTTGTATATTGACAGATAGATTTTTTAATTGTTTGTAATTATTTTCACAAAAATATAGCACCTCTTTTAAATCTGAACAATCCCACTTAAATGATACATACGTGTGATTTTTCTTATAAAAATTAGGCCATGTAATAAGATGATCCATATCTGGTTTCACTAAAATATTACCATACACAATAGACTCAAAATCTCTGTAAGCAACCTCACCCCATCCAAAAGGTGATATGCAAAATTTAGTATTTTTAAGAGTTTGATAATATTTATATTTTGAAAGTCTAATATTAGATGAATTGATTATTTCTTTAATTAATTTTCTTTGATATCCGATAGTTTTTCGTGAATAGTTTGTTTCAAAAAAATTGAAAAAATTCAATAATCTATTATTTTTATGTTGATAGATTTTATATTTTGTTTTTGGAAATGAAGTTGAGATAAATAAATTATTTAAATTAGAATTATAAAAATCATACTTTCTAAAAGAAGCATTCCAAGCCAAACTAATTTTTTTAATTATATCTTCATTATTTATAACATTGTTAAGTGATATTTTTTTTTCATAAATTGTTTTATTATATTTCAAGTAATCTGTAAAAATCCTACCGCCGTAAAAATCTTTCTTATAATTATTTTTATCTTTAAAAATCTGCATCTTCCAATATTTATTTATATAATCAAAAACTTCAATTTGAATAGACGAAGTAGAATCAGTAGTATCAAAATATATTAATTTATTGGTTTTTTGTTTTAAAACAATTAAATCTTCTATTATTTTATTTTTATAATTATCCCATAAATCTCTATGATATTTACTATCGAGTATAATAAAATCAGATTTTTTTACTTTTTCTAGTGAGTAACATAAAACAAAATTTAAATTATTTTTTTTAAGAGTTTTTTTCCATAAAACTAAAGGATATAAAACACCGACTGTATTAGGATAAAGTTTTTTACTTGTCAGAAATGTTATTATCATTTTCAATAAAAGTATTATACCTCTCCATGTCTTTATTTACTTTGTTCATATATCTGTCTAATTTGGTCTGAGTATAAATTTTTTTAAAAAAAATATTTGATTGTTTCAATCTATTAATTTTGGGAAATGATTTAGATTTGTATTTATTGCCAGCAAAAAACATTGATAAATAAAAAAAAAGCATTGATATTTTTGGGAAGCTAAAATTAAGTATATTGTTTAGAAATATTTTATTATTTATAATTTTTTTTAAATTTTGATAATCAATATTATTAAAATATTTTTTAGAATTTTCTAAAACTAAATAAGCAAATTCTCTTTTATTTAAAAAAAGTAATAAATTAATATAATTAAGTAATTTGTCTTTTTTATAAAGATTATTTAATATTAATTTAGTTGGTTTCTTTAAGTACAAAGCATCTCCTGAATGGATACCAAAAATATTTCCTTCATCCAAACAAATATTCATTAATTGAAAATTATTATCAATCATTTTTTTATGAATTTCCGAGAAATTATTTGTTCTAGCAGGTGAATGAAGATTAAACTCAATCTTAACACAGACAACTAAATCCTCTAGTATTTTAACTGCACCATCAAGCAGATTTACTTCAGACCCCTCAATATCAACCTTTAAAATAATTATATCTTTTATATTTTTATTAATTACAAAATTATCTAAAGTTATACTATCAATTAAAATTTCTTTGTATTTATTTTTATATGATTTTTTTTTTAATTCATTTTCAAAAATTGATCCAACTGTTTCATGTTTATAAAATTTTTCTTTATCAATCTTATTAGATATTAGAAAATTGTAGTAATTAATATTAGGGTTCTTATTTGTATTTATAAGTTTATTAATTTCTTCTAAATTTGCATCAAAACCATATGCATATGAATCGGAATTAATGATTAAATCATTAAAAAAAGGATCTATACCCCCAGCACATCCCGCATCTAAAATACATATTTTTGTATTACCTTTAAACATTTGCCTCAAGTAGAATTGATCTGACTCCTCCAGTTACTGTAATTAAATTAATTAAATCTTTTAATTTTATATTTTGATATATTTTTCTCTGTACACCGTCTGTATTAATTTTTTTTATAGAAATATAATTTAATTTTTCAATTAATTTTGATCCTTTAGACCAAGATGAGCTTATATAAGAAATTTTATAACCTAAATTTATCAAATTATTGAGTGGAATTTTAATATCATTATTTAAACTATATCTTGATAAATGCGGCTCAAATAAAATTATTGGTTTATGATTATCTTTTTTAATATATTGAATTATAGAATTTAAAATTTGTACTTCATGACCTTCTACATCCATTCTTATAAAGTCAATTTTTTTTCCATTAGAAACTTGATTAATTGTTTGAGTCTTAATACTTAGTTTTTCTCCCGTTAAACCAAGAGATTTATCGTCAGATCTATGAAATGTATTCATATTAGAATATTTGGAAATATAAAATGTTTTTATTTTATCTTCGTTAGAAATTGCAAAATTATGTATTTCATAGTTCTTATAATTATTTAATATCAAATTTTGTTTTAATAATTGAAAATTTTTTGGAGAAGGCTCAACTGCAATTAAAAATCCTTCACTAATTATACTTAACTCAATTAATGCATAATAACCAATATTTGCACCTATGTCCAAAACAACCATATTTTTTTTTAAAACTTGATCAATGATATATTTGTGATCTAATTCTCTTTTACCAAAAAGTATTAATGTTCTACCTATTCCCAAATCAAAAAGATCAAGGAACATAAGAAAATTGAATATTTTTTTTTTAAAAAATTTTTTTCTTAAAATTTTTTTTTTTATAAATGCATTCAATTCATTAATAAATGCGTAAAAAAAAATTATTAAACCTCTATCAATAATTGTTGATATTGAATTGTATAATTTAACTTTCATTAGGTAATATTATATACTCTCCAAAATTAATCTTTGATACCTTTTTTTTATCTTTATCATATATTTGATAATTAATTTCATTGAAAAATTTGTAAATTAGAGTTTCATCAATTTTTATCTCTTTTAGAATATTTGGATGAAACGATATAACTAATTTTGGCTTATGTAGTTTTAGTAAATTTCTTGCACCTAAGAGGATATGGTATTCATAACCTTCTGCATCAATTTTTATTATTTGAGGTATAATATTGTTTTTAAAGCAATAGTTATCCAAAGTGATTTGTTTTTTTTTAGTTAAGACACTATTTTCTTTTTTTTTTATTACAGAATTTATACCTGATACATTATTTTTAATCTCATAAAAATTAACATTAAGATCATCTAAATCACCAACAAGATCTTTTTCAATAATTATTTCTGATTTTAATTTTGCTCGATTCATTCTAATGTTTTTTTTTAGTATAGTACGATTTTGTGTTGCCGGCTCAAAAGCAATTAACTTACTTCCTGGATTCATTACACTTGATGCTGATAATGTTACTAGGCCTATATGAGCGCCAACATCAATAAAATATAAAGAGTCTTTTGTTTGTTCAATACAATATTCAAAACAATCATTATGTTGTTTACTCCAATTAGAAAAATTTGAAAATACATACTCAGCATCCATTTTAAAAGGTCCATAAATGTGTATTTTTTTAAGAACTTTTATGTTTAAAATATTTAGAAAATATTTGATGAATTTTCCTATTTTATTTTTCAGTTTCTTAAAGTTCATTGTTTAAATAACTTCAAAAATTATATTTTTGAATTCATTATATAATCAATTATTGATAAATTTGGTACAAAAACATCAGAATGAATTTGTTTATATTTTTGTGATTTAAATTTTTGAAACTCAATTTTTATATTGTTTTTATTAAATGAATTTAAATCTAAATAATTTTGTCCATTAATTCCAGATAAATAAGTATCTGCTTTAAAATACTTACATATATTTAAAATTAAATCACCTTTATTTCCATCGATTTCTTTTTCTGAAGAAAGTTTAATTATTTTAGTCTCTATATTTAAAATTTTACAGAAATAAATAAGCATTTCATATGTATAATCATTAAATCCACAACACTTATTTGAATAGAATTTTTTTAAACTTTCAAAATATTTCTCAAAATATTTAGCTTTATTATAATTGAAAAAAATTGAATCTATATGTTTTTTTTGCCAATTATTATTTAAAATCTTAGCGTTTTTTATTATTTTATATTTATCTAACTGAATAGGCAACGTTAACGTTATTGTGCCATTTTTTGACAAAATTTTATTTCTGTTTTGGTAACTATTTTTTTGAAATTGTACGGTATCTAATATTATAAATAGATCTGATCTAAATATTTTATCAAAATATCCTAACCATGGTAAATATGCGGGTTGATGAATACTAATTCTCATCTTTTAAAATTAAATTCTTAACTTCAATTCCATCATTTATTTTAATAGATTTTTTTAATTTTCCACCTATAACTTTTTTTAAATTAGATATTTGCTCTCCTTTTAGCGATCTTTTGAATGCGATATCTTTTGCTTTAATAAAATCATTTTTATATAAGTTTTTATTTGCCACTAATTTTCTTCTCATAATATTCTTACTAAATAATTCTTTTTTTGAAATTTTAAACTCAGATGATCCAAGTGTTTTTTCAGCAAATCTTATTTCATTTACCATTTTTTTTAAATCTCTTGGATTCATTGAAAACCAATGATCAGGACCTGGTAAATTATTATTAGTCGTGAAGTGCTTTTCTATTATTTTAGCGCCCAGCATTACAGATAGCGCTGGTGTAATTGTTGAAGTTGAATGATCTGAAAATCCCCAAATTATATCTTTGTATTTATTAATTAGATGCTTCAAATGATTGAGATTAAGATCTTGAGGATCTGAAGGATAAATAGAAACACAATGTAATATTGATATTGGAAATGAATAATTTTTTTTTAAAAACTTTAGAGTATTATTAAACTCATTTTTATTGGACATTCCTTTAGATAAAATTATTGGTAGTTTGGAATCACAATAAATTCTTAAATTATCTAAATGATCAAAATCATCTGATCCTACTTTAATACCCTGAAGTCCTAATTTTTTCATCATAGTTAGATTTATTGGATCTTGAATTGTTGTTAAAAATAGTATTTTATTTTTTTTACAATATGAAATTATTTCTTTCCATTCTCGAATATTAAATTCAAGCCTTTTAAACATGTGATATTCATTTTCAGTAACTTTTTTTCCCTGACTCTTGTACGAAAACTTTTTATTTTTATCAGTACAAAAAATATCTGCAGAAAATGTTTGGAACTTGACACAGTCAGCTCCCGCCTCTTTAGCAACTTTAATTAGTTTTTTTGCTAAGGTAACTGAGCCATTGTGATTGGCTCCTGCTTCAGCAATAATGAAACATGGATAATCTTTGCCTATTTTTCTTTTACCAATTTTAATATAATTTTTATCTATTTGCATATTCAAATTTATATAATAATTCTTTCCAGTCTTCCAAGGAATCTACATCAACGGAATTTAAACTTGGTAATTCAAAAACATAAAGATCATTTACATTTTTTAAAGAATTATACTGAACAATTTTTTTATAATTAAAATAATAAAATGAACCTGAGTCAATCATTGTTTCTGGTAAATCTTGTGAATTTATTGATAAATAATTTGGGAATATAGGTTTCCATTTTTTGTTTTTTTTCTCAATTGACCAGTATGTTTTGATTTTATTACAAGGCATTAAAACTTCTGGTTTATATTTTTTATAAAGTTTATAACATTTATTAAGTATGTCTTTAGTGACAAGTATTGAAGTTGGCAAAACAAATAAAACTTCTTGATCATTTGAATGCTTACAAAATCTTGGTAAATCTTTTTTGATCAAATCCATAAAGCCTGATTTGTCACTACTTAAATTTTTTTCTCTTAAATTTAAAGTTATAGCATTATTTTCATTAGCAATGTCAGCAATTTTTTTTGAATCTGTAGAAACATAGACATGATTTATAAATTTTAATTTTTTTAAATTATTAAGAAGAATTTCAAGAACTGGAGTATTATTGATTTTTTTAATATTTTTATTCTTAATTCTTTTTGAGCCAGCTCTAGCTGGAATATAAACTATCATTATATCTTCTTTAAAAGAAAAAACTTATCATAATTTTTATTATTATCTAAATTCATATAAATTTTTTCTTTTACAAGTCTAAGATTCCTAAATTTGCTTATAAAAATTTTACTATAATTTGCTTTCCATAGTTTATTATCATTATTTCTATATTTTATTTCTGTAAAATCATTATCATAATATTCAAAGCCACATATATATTTTGAGGTACAACGATAAATTTCCTCCATCACTTTATTAATTTTTTTTGGACTTACATGTATTAAAACATTGTTTGTAAATATTAAATTAAAAAAATTATTTTTAAATGGTAAGTCTTCAGCTTGTGACTCAATAAAATTATAATTATATTTTTTTTTTGCTATTTTTAAAGACTTATTATTAATATCAACACCAAATAAATTTTTAAAACCAATTTTATTAAGTGCGTATAGTTGATTTCCTATATTGCAACCAACTTCTAAAATAGGTTTCTTTTTGCTTATATTTTTTAAAAAAAGATTATTGATTTCCTCTCTAGTATAACCATATCTTTTTTTATAAAAATTATTAAATGATTGATAGTCCTTAAAAGAATTTCTTTTTATGTATTTATCAGCGAAACTACTTTTCCAAAAGTTGTGTTGTTCAGTAAGCATGATTTTTAGATTTAAGTTATGTTATTAATTATATTATTAATTAAAAGTTTGGAACCTGAAAATGGTATTAATTGTTGATATTTTTTACTCTGATTATTTTTATTAATTTTAATTAATTTATTATAATTTATTTGAATATTTTTTTTAGAAGTAAAAGAATTTCCAAAATTTATACCAACTTTATGTTTATTTAAGAATTTTGAGAGTAATACTTGATCTCTATCTAATACTACGTAACCAAATATAATTTTAGAAGCTATAATTTCATAAACAGTTGTTCCACACCCTGTAATAGCATATTGACATATTTTATAATATTTAAGTAAACTATTTGGTCTGTAAATTAATTCTATATTGAATTTATTTTTTTGAATAAAATTACTAACAATTTTGGGATTTGGATGATAATTTCCAATTATTACATAAACTTTATTGAATGATTTTAAATTAGTATTTAATGCCTTTAGTAATTTGAGAGTAACATTCCTAAAATCATCACCGCCCATTGTAATCAATAGATTTTTATTTTTTTTTGGTTTTAAAAAATAATTATTATTCAATAAATTATATTTAGAGCCAAAATATAAATATTTGATATTTTTTGGAAATTTTAAGTTTTCAGCCCAAAGATGATTATTAATAACGTGATTGATATTTAGATTAATTTTTTTGAAATCTGAAAAAGTTAAAATATTAGAATTAAATTTAGAAACCTTATTAAAATAATTATTTTTGATTTCTTTTCCATCTATTACTACTAAACTTGCTTTAATTTTAGCCCATGAAATATTTTCATTGATATTTATACGAGCATTTTGAACATATTGAACTTTAATTTTTTTTTTTTTTATTAGATTTGAAATACTTGTTTCATTATAAATTACAAAAATAGGGTCAAATTTTTTTAATTTAAATAATTCTGCTAGTCTCAAACATCTGATTAAATGACCTAATCCAACAAATGGTCCAAATTCTGTTCTAAAGATAATTTTTTTATTTAAAGACATTTCTGTCTTATTAATTGAAAAGCTTCAGCATATTTAACACCAATAAACGATCCTCTATACGCTGCCATAGCTAAAACTTTTTCAATTGATCTTGAGTGTGGGGATTTCATTAATTCTTTCTTATATTTTTTTAATGAGTTTATTTTAAAATCAATAAAATCTGTAATATCTTCAAAAACTTGCGGAGTGAAGGTATTATTAGGATTCCATTCCGTGCTAGATAAAACCTCAAATGTGAAAATTTTTTTTATGCTATTTTCTTTTGTTGGTCTACATGCTGCTAATGTAGCTTCAAAGCACACTTTATGATCAATATTTACATCATCTTTATTGTGTGTATACACAATATCTGGTTTAAAAATACTTATTTCTCTTTCTATTATTTTAGTTATATCAATTACAGGTTTTGTATCTAATCGACAGCATGGATGATTATAAAATATTATATTTTTTTTATTAACTCCAAGATATTCCAATGCTTCTATAGAATTATTATTCCTCTCTATTATTTCATTTTTAACTTTTTTATTTTCAAAATCTTTTTTTTCATATCTAGCAGTTATTCCTTCTGAAATAAAAATAATCTTTATTTTGTGACCTTGTTTTATCATTTTAGAAATAATGCCACCGCATCCCAAGACTTCATCATCTGGATGAGCACATGTAAATAATACTTTATTCTTTTTCATTTCTATAAATTTTTACAATATCACTTAATACAACTTTAATTGAAGGCATTTTAATATATTTTTCAATTTTATCTATTTTCATAATTAAATTATTAGGCCTATTAACGAAATGTTTACTTTTGTTAAAGCTTTTTAAATTATAATTTTTATTATAAATTTTAAGCTTTTTGGCTAACATAATTGCAAAGTCGGCTTTCGAAATCTGAGCATTATAATAAGTTGATCCTAGATTATATGTACCAATTAAATTAAGTCTGACCATTCTAAATATAATTTTTGATAATTTTTGAACTGAAAGTGGATTAAAATAGACATTATTAAATAGATCAAAAGATTTTTTTGATAAAAATGAATCAACTATCCAATCAGTTAAACTTGTTTTTTTTACACCCTTAGATAAAAAATTTGTTCTTAAAACTAAATAATTTTTTATCTTTCTTACTTTTTTTTCACTTAAATATTTATGCCTACCATAAGTATTTAATGGACTTCCATTATTTTCAATATTATTTTTACATTTCCCATACACCTGGTCGCTAGAAATAAATACTAGCTTAATTTTATTTTTATTACTTTGCGAGTTTATCCATGTAATTATATTTTCAGTAGATTTAACATTATAAAGATATGATAATTCTTTATTCTTTTCACAATAATCTATATCAATTAATGCAGCAGTATGAATTATTATATCTGGTTTGATATTATCAAAAATATTATTAACTTGATTTTTATTACTTAAATCACATTTCAAGCATTTATCTAGATAATTTTTAAAAAATAAACCATATACATTAAAATTTTTTGGTTTACTTTTAATAATATAACTTCCAAGACTTCCACTTGCGCCTGTAATTATAATTTTTTTTTTTTATCTTGGTTTGAATTCTTTATTGACATATTCTTTTATAAGTTTCCTTAGTTTTGAAACATTTAAAAATTCTTTATTATCTTTTGAATTATAACTAAATGGGTTAGTCACTCTTTTAAATTTTTTTTTATAAAATTTATTATTAACATTATTTAGAATAACAAAATATTTACCAATATCATATGTATAGTAACTATCACTTTGAGTGATTAACTCTTCATGAATCTTTTCTCCAGGTCTTATACCAATGTACTTTATATTACAACTTGGCGCTATTGATTTTGCAAGTGTTAAAATATCATAAGATGGTAATTTAGGAACAAATATTTCTCCACCTTTTGAGTTTTTTATTGCATCTATTACTAATGTTATTGCATCATCAATTGTAATATTAAATCTAGTCATTTTTTTATCAGTAATAGTTAAAAATTTATTTTTAGATTGCTCAATAAAAAAAGGTATTACTGATCCTCTACTTCCCATAACATTTCCATATCTAACAACACTAAATTTTAATTTCTTTGATCCAACTAGTTGATTTGCTGAAATAAATAATTTATCACTACACAATTTCGTAGCACCATATAAATTGATAGGTGAAGCAGCTTTATCAGTTGAAAGAGCGACTACATTTTTAACTTCATTTTCTAAACATGACTCAATTAAATTTTGAGCACCAAAAATATTTGTTTTAACAAATTCTATAGGATTATATTCAGCTACAGGAACATGCTTAAGCGCAGCAGCATGCACTACACAATCAATTCCCTTTAATGCCATAGATAATCTTGTTTTATCTCTCATATCACCAATAAAATATCTTAGAAAAGGATATTTTGAAGTAGGAAATCTTTTCATCATTTCGTATTGCTTCATTTCGTCCCGAGAATAAATAACAAGTCTATTTAGTTTTGGAAAATTTTTGATTAAGTAATTAGTAAAATTATTTCCAAAATAACCTGTACCTCCTGTTATTAATATATTTTTTTCATTCATAATAATTTAATTTAAATTAATAATTCTATCACATCTATTTAGATTATTTTTATTATGAGAAATTATAATTGAAGTTTTTAAATTTTTAAATGAATAAATTAAATCCATAATTTTCAATTCATTTTCCTCATCTAAATTACTCGTGGCTTCATCAAAGATTAATAATTCTGGATCATTATAAAGTGCTCTTGCGATACCTAATCTCTGCAATTGTCCTCCTGAAAGCTTTATTCCCCTTTCGCCAACAATAGTATCAATACCTGCATCAAGATTTAAAATATATTTGTCTATCCTTGAAAGTTTGATTGCTTTATTCAATTGATTATGATCAATATTATTTTTTTCTACACCAAATGCTATGTTCTCTTTTATTGTTTCATCAGTTACATAGATATTCTGAGGAACTACACCTATTGATTTTCCCCAAGAAAATGAATTTGGTAATTTATTGTTTTCTAAAAGTAAATCGCCATTGTTTGGTTCTAATAAGCCTAAAATTATATTAACTAAAGTAGTCTTTCCCTTACCACTTTCACCAATAATACCTATAGCTTCACCTTGATTTATTTTAAAATTAAAGCTTTTCAGAATTTTATTTGAATCCATATTATAGGAAAAATCTATATTTCTCATTTCAAAACTATTTTTAAATGCAAAATAATTTTTATTTTTTTTACTTTCAAAACTTATTTCATCGTAAATAATTTTTAATGATGGTGAAAAATTTTTAAACGACTGAAATGCAACTAATAATCTACTTACAGATGGTAAAATTCTAAGTGAAGCAAGAATATAAAGAGAAAAAATTGCTATAATTTCATTTTGTGGAAGATTTTGAAATGAAAATAAAAGTATAAAAACAAAAATAAAAGTTATTATACCCAGATATTCAAGAATAATTGCAGGTAATATATTTATAAATGCTATTTTAGTACTGACATTCGCTAAATTGAGAGAGTGAAAATTAAATTTATTTAAAAAATGATCTTCAGCTGCGTAGTTTTTTATTTCCCTGATTGTATTAAATCCCTCTAGTAATTTTTTAATTGATAAATTTGAGTCTTGTAGTCTTTTTTCACCTGTATCAACTAATGTTTTTTTAAAAAAAGAGTAAATAAATATTGCAACAGGAACAAATACAAAAAAAGCTACTAAAAATCCTAATGGAGTTACATAGATCATTAATAAAAATAAACCAAATGTTGTCATTATTTCAGTCATCATTGTAACTGACAATCCAACAGTTTTTGACAATAAACCAACTTCATAAAAATTATTTCTAATTAATTCTGAAGAATTTTTATTTATAAAAAAATTATATTCTCTATTTAAATATTTACTAAATAAAGTTTTTGCAATTCTTACTCTAAGTAGATTAATTTGTTTTGTATGCCAATATTTAAAGTAAATTAAATAAATACTTTTAATTGAAAATATTAATAATATTAAAAATAAAAAAAAATAAATTTTATTATTAAAACTAAAATTATTTAAAAAAGATAGTATTTCTATTGACTCTTCTTGTAATATAAATCTTATAAATGGAATAATAATTGCAATACTTAAGGTTTCAAGAAATGTTGCTAAAATCATCATAAAGAATAATATAATTAAAATTTTTTTTTCTTTATGATTAAGAATCTTGTATAGACTTTTAAAATTATTTATCATTATAATTGATAATAATCTCTAAACCAATTAACAAAATTTTTAATACCAATTTCTACTGGTGTTTCAGGTTTAAATTTAATTATTTTTTTTAAATAAGAAGTATCTGAATTAGTCTTTACAACATCACCTTTTTGTAATTTTTTAAAGTTTATCTTTGCATTTTTTTTTGTATATTTTTCAATTAATTTAATAAAGTGCATTAACCTTACAGGATTATCACTACCTATATTCACAATTCTAAAAGGAGGTCCTTTTGATTTATCAAAATATTTTTTTGGAGGTATTTTTATTAATTTTTCAATACTTTTTACAAGATCTTCAACGTAAGTGAAATCTCTTGTATGATTCCCATGATTAAAAACTGATATTTTTCTTCCTAACAAGATATTTTTAGTAAAAATAAATAAAGACATATCTGGCCTTCCCCAAGTTCCATAAACTGTAAAGAATCTTAGACCTGTTGATGGTATTTTATACAAATCACTGTAAGCATGTGCCATTAATTCGTTTGTTTTTTTAGTAACAGCGTACAATTGTATCGGTCTTTCCGTTTTTTGAGACTCTGAAAATGGGAATTCTTTATTTGAACCATAAACGCTGCTAGTACTAGCAAATAGTAAATGTTTGATATTTTTATTTTTACATTCTTCAAGTAAATTTAAAAAACCTGTAATATTATTTTCAATATATGTATTTGGATTGGTTAAAGAATATCTTACACCTGCTTGAGCTGCTAAATTAACTACAGCATAGAATTTATTTTTTTTGAAAATTATATTTAATTGTTTTTTATTTTTTAAATCTGTTTTATAAAATTTAAAATTTGAGTGATAATTTAATATTTTTAATCTATCTTGTTTCAGTTTTAAATCATAATATTTATTCATATTATCTAAGCCAAATATCTTGATTTTTTTATTATGTCTTAGAATATGATTACATAAATGAAAGCCTATAAATCCAGCACAGCCTGTAATTAAGATATTCATTTTAATTTGTAGGCATTTTAAATTCAGGTCCTGACTTAATACTTTTAGGCCATCTGGAAGTTACAGTTTTTAATTTTGTATAAAAATTGATACCTTCGGTTCCATGCATTGCATAATCACCAAATAAAGAATTTTTCCAACCTCCAAAGCTATGAAATGCCATTGGAACAGGAATAGGAACATTGACTCCAACCATTCCAATTTTTGCAAATGTAGTAAAGTTTCTGGAAACTTCACCATCTGATGTATAAATACTAGCACCATTTCCAAATGGATGATCGTTAAGTAAACCTAGAGCATTTTCATATGTGTCAGCTCTTACAACTGACAAAACTGGTCCAAAAATTTCCTCTTGATATATTTTCATATTAGGTTTGACATTATCAAATAATGTGGGTCCTATGAAATATCCATTTTCATATCCCTGAATCTTAAGTGATCTTCCATCAAGAACGAGTTTTGCTCCTTCATCAATACCTGATTTTATGTAGTTTTCTATTTTCAATTTGTGATCTTTAGAAATCACTGGTCCCATTTGTGAATTTAAATCTGTCCAAGGAGCAACTTTTAATGTTTGTGCTCTATTAGATATGCCCTCAACTAACTTATCAGCAATATTCCCTACTGCGACAGCAACTGAAACGGCCATACATCTCTCTCCTGCTGATCCATATGCAGCACCTATTATACCATCAACAGCTTGTTCTAAATTAGCGTCTGGCATCACTACTAAGTGATTTTTTGCACCTCCTAGTGATTGTACTCTTTTCCCCTCTTTAGAAGCTTTTTCATAAATGTATTTAGCTACCGGTGTTGAACCAACAAAACTTATTGAAGATATATCTTTGCATTCTAATAATAAATTTACCAAATCTTTATCGCCATTAATTACATTGAAAACACCATTTGGTAATCCCGCTTCAGTAAAAAGAGAAGCTAGTTTCAAGCTGCAAGATGGATTTTTTTCAGATGGTTTTAATATGAATGCATTCCCACAAGCTATTGAAAGAGGAAACATCCACATTGGAACCATTGCTGGAAAGTTAAAAGGTGTTATACCAGCTGTTATTCCAAGTGGTTGTCTTATTGACCATGAATCAATATTTGTTCCTACATTTTGCGAAAACTCACCTTTTAGTAAGTGTGGTATACCTGTAGCAAACTCAACAACCTCAAGCCCTCTTATTACAGATCCTTTTGCATCATCAAGGGTTTTGCCATGCTCAAGCGAAACTAGTTTAGCTAGCTCTTCAATATTATTTTCAATTAGATTTTTAAATTTAGATAAAACTCTTGATCTTTTAAGTGGAGTATATTCTGACCATTCATTAAATCCAATCACTGAACTTTTAATGATACTATCTAGATCTTCCTTAGAAGACAGTATAACTTGCCCAACTTCTTCTCCTTTTGATGGATCAACGATACTTTGGTAATTCATTGACACTCCATCAATATTGCCATGAATATAATTTTTAACTTTATACATTATTTCTCCTTAATTATTTTTAAAATTTTCGAAGCATCATTCAGATCTTCAATAGTATTAATATCTATACTCCTACTTAACGGCATTTCAAAATTTAGAATATTTTTTCCATATAAATTATTACTGATAATATTCTTTACTTTTGTTATTAATATAGATGGACCATTTCTAATATAAATATTTTTTTTGGTGTCAAAATTTTTGATAAATTTCTTATTCTTAGTATACTCCATTAGTTTAATATTAGATATTTCTTCACTTAAATTATAGGTTGAAACTAAAGAGTCAGCGTTGTTTTGGTTAAACATAATTATTGAGTTTATAATATCACTTTTTTTTCTAATAGGTGATGTAGGTTGTAATAAAATTATATTTTTACTATAAATTTTTTTATCTAATTTTGAAATTTTCTTAATTGTAAACTTAAGAGTTTCTAACATTGATGTTGAATCTTCGGAATATTTTTTTGATCTAATTATAAAGTTTTTAAATCCCTCTTTAATGCAATAATTTATAATTTTATCTGAATCAGTGCTTACATAACTGTTTTCAAATCCAATAGTATTCCTTAGTATATCTAAAGTCCAAAAAATTAATTTTTTACCTCCACAAATTCTTAAATTTTTATTTTTAATTCTTTTTGATCCAGATCTAGCTGGGATTATAACAATAAATTTATTTAAATTTCTAATTTTGTTTAATGTATTCATTAATTAATTTAATATACTTATTTGTATTATCACCAGTGGTAGTTCCTAAATAATTTTTTAACATATTTAAATTTTTAATTTTATTATAGCTATAATCATTAATTAAATATTGATTAATTAATTGCAATAAACTTTCTTTAGAATAAGCTAAAATAAATTCATCAAAATAGTCTTTAAAATAAATATATTTTGACATTTTATTACTCATTTCATCAAATATTGGAATTACAACATCAGTATTTAATACTCTTGATTCAATCAGTGTTGTGGAATTTATACCAATAACTAGTTTTGATTTTAGTATTAGATTATGAGGATTAATTTTATCATCAACGATTATATTATTTAATTTAATATTATGATTTTTTTCAAATTCATCAATTATTTTGTAAATCCTATCGTGCCAGCCTTTTTTAAATTTAGTTTTGATATAAAAAATCTTATTAGGGTTTTTATATGCAGCAAGACAAATTGTATTGTGAACATTAAAAAAATAATTCACAGCCCCCTCGTTATCATTTGAAAAACCTGAAGTAGTTTTTCCTTCAGTCATTTCATAATCAGCAGTTTGATGTCTAAAAGAAAAAAGTGTTATAATTTCTCTATTGTATTTTTTTTTGTTACCAAATAGGTGATCGAATCGTGGTGAGCCTATTACTCTTATTTTTGATGATTTTGTAATATTTGATTTAATCAATATATTTTTTGCAAAAATACTATAAACTACAATTATATCACCATTAAATTTATATTTTTTTTCTTATATAATTTTGTGGCATTTTCCAAATTAATTTTATCTCTAGTACTTTCTTTAAAAAAACAAAAAAAAGGAATTTTTAAATTTTTTGCTGCAATATCCCAGCATGTATCTTGGAAATAGTAAAAAGATGGTGTTATAATTAAATGTATTTTATTAAAATAAAAATAAATTTTTAAAAACTTGGTTAAAAATGATGAATATTTAGATATGAATATTCTATATTCATGAGTTTCTTGAATTTCCCACCATTTTTGTTTTTTTAATTTTGTTCGAATTTCATCAATAAATGGTGCTGCAAAGTAGTAGAAAATCTTTTGATTGAATTTTATAAAATTAAATTCGGAATTTTCATTCAAAATTTCAACATCTTCGTGGAATCTATCTAAGTTTAAAACTAAAATATTAATTTTTCGACTTTTATAGTAATTTTTTTTAAGATATTTAGAAGTTAAAATAATGATTAAAACTAAAAAAGTTATTATTATAGGGTTATTTAATTTAATAATATTTTTGATGGTTTTTTTTATAATATTCATTTAAAAAACGGGAGTCATAAGGAGTAAATCTACTTTTATATTATTATGATAGAAATAATAGCGGAAATTGGTTCGGTACATGATGGCTCTTTTGGTAATGCTATCAACTTAATCAAAGAGGTAAAAAGAGCTGGCGCTACATCAGTTAAGTTTCAAATGCACATTGCAGAATTTGAAACTTTAAAAGATGCGCCAAATCCATCATACTTTAAGGGTGAAAAAAGATTTGACTATTTTCAAAGGACATCTTTTACATTTAATGAATGGAAAAGAATAAAGGCTGAATGCAAAAAATATAAAGTCAAATTTATATGCTCGCCATTTTCAATAGAGGCTGTTGATGTGCTTGAAAAGATTGGGGTAGATGCATATAAGATACCATCTGGAGAACTCACAAATACTGCTTACCTAGAAAAAATTAAAAAAACCAAAAAAATATGCTTTATTTCTTCAGGTATGAGTAATTATAGAGAAATTAATAGAGCATTGAAAATTCTTAATTCCAAAAAAAATACTTTAATGCAATGTTCATCTATATATCCATGCCCTCCTGAATTAGTTGGATTAAATGTTTTTGAAGAATTTAAAAAAAAATATAATTGTAGAATTGGTTTTTCTGATCACACAAACTCCATATCTGCAGCAATTGCTGCAATTACAAAAGGAGCAACATCAATAGAAAAACATGTTACTTTTTCAAGAAAGATGTATGGTAGTGATGCAAGTAATGCGATGGAATTAGATAAGTTTAAAATCTTTTGTGATGAAATAAAATTTTTAGAAAAAATGATGAATAATAAAGTAAATAAGAATAATTTATCCAGATATAATAAAATGAGAAAAATTTTTATGAAAAGCATAGTTGCAAAAAATAATTTAGAAAAAGATACTGTTATACAACTTAAAGACTTAAGTTTTAAAAAACCTGGTGATGGTATTTTATCTGATAATTATAAAAAACTTATAGGCAAAAAATTAAAAAGAAATATACCCAAGAACTCAAAAATATTATTTAGAGACTTAGTTTGAAAAAAGTTTTGGTATTTATTGGTTCTAGAGCAAATTATGCTTCTTCAAAATCCCTTTTAATAGAATTGAAAAAAAATAAAAAAATAAATTTAATTATAGTTTTAGCTGCATCAGCTTTATCAGAAAAATTTGGAAATTTAGAAAAAATTATTAAGAATGATGGTTTTAGTATTAAGTATAGAGTGTTTTCTCTTTTCGAAGGAGAAAATCATAAAGCGATGACAAAAACAATTGGTCAAACTATTACAGACTCAGTAGTAGTTTTAGAGATTAGTAATCCAGATTGGGTAGTTGTAATTGGTGATAGAAACGAAGTTTTGGGATTTACTATTTGTGCTGCATATATGAATTTTAAAATTGCTCATACTATGGGTGGGGAGGTATCAGGTACGATTGACGAGTCGGCAAGGCATGCTATATCAAAGCTTTCACATCTTCATTTTACTGCCTGTAGTTCAGCTACAAAAAGACTCAAAATGATGGGTGAAAATAAAAAAAATATTATACAAAGTGGTTGTCCAAGAATTGATGAAGTAAAAAAAATATTAAGAAGTAAAAAACCAAAAATCTTTGATAAAGAAATGATAAACGGTGTTGGTAAAAAATTTAAAATAAAAAAAAATAAATTTATTCTTTTATCTTTTCATCCTGTTACAACAGAAACATTAAATTACAGTAATCTTGAAAAAATTTTAATTTATTTAGCAAAGCTTAATATTAATGTAGTAGTATTATGGCCTAATTCAGATGCTGGATCTGATCAAATATCAAAATGTTATCGCTCATATAGAGAGAAAAAAATGCTTGAGAACTTTTCATTTTATAAAAATTTAAGCTTTGAAAGCTACATATATTTAATGTCAAAATGTTTGTTTTTAATCGGTAATTCTTCAAGTGGAGTTAGAGAGGGTTCTTTTATTGGCTGTAAAGTTATAAATATAGGCTCAAGACAAAATAATAGAGATATCGGAGATAATTTAATACATGTTAAAGAGCCTATTACAAAAAATAAAATTTCAAACGCTTGTAATAAAATTTTAAAAAAAAGATCCATAAAGAAAAAATTTATTTATGGAAAAGGTAATGCATCTAAAATAATTGTTAACAAAATATTAAATTCTAATATTAATCAACAAAAAGAATGGATTGAAAATTAATTTTTTTTAAAAACTGCAAGTATTCTACTTCCAAATTTATTATTATGAATAAATTCTGGAGTAATAAATTTGAAATTATTAAATGGATCTCCATATCCACTATATGGTGGCTTGCCATTTAAGAAACTTTTAATATTTTCTATTTCGGAGATGATTGTTTCTGAAAAAACCGGTTTAAAAAGTTTAGATTTTTTAAATATATAGTTTATGCTATTGATAGAAAAATAATTTAAATGTTTCCAAATGATATTTGTTGAGAAATTTCTAAATAAATTTGTAGACATCGAAAATCCATTTGGAACAATTATTAGCAATATTCCATTTCTTTTTAAAAGCTTATGTATAGATATTATTTTTTCATCTAAGTTATATAAATGTTCAAAAACATTTATTAGGGTAATACAATCATATTGATCTCCAACTTTTTTTTTATTAATACTTTCAAGGTCTGAGTTAATATATTGAATCTTACTTGATGAAGAATTAAATTTCTTACTATATTCATCACTAATCTCAACACCTACACAAATGCCAACATTAGATTTTTGAGATACATAATTTAAAAAATTACCTGAACCACAACCTAAATCTAATATTTTACTTTCTTTATCTATTTTTATGTATTGATTAATTGTATCAAGAATATAGCTGAATTTTTTTTTATCAATTGTATGTTGTTTTTTAGATTTATTTATTTTTATTCCTAATTGATCTAAGTTATAAACTTTATTTGCTATTTTTTGAATCGGTATTGGATCCATATATCTATGATTACAAATTTTACATTCATAAATCTCAACTCCATGTCTACTAGTAAAAAAAATTCTTTTTTTTGACTTACAAACCGGACATAAATATATTTTTCTCCAATAATTTTTTTTCCTAATATATTTATTTGAAATTTTATTATATTTTAAAAGATATTTTTGTTCTTCTCTTATATGATTATTTTGAGACTCTGATCTGTGTGTTAATTTGTGAAATTTTTTTGCTCCAAATACAAGATTTCCATCGAACAAGTTCTTTTTTCTATCTCTTTCATTTTTTTTCATTTTAATTATGTATTATAAAATAATCTCATATTTATTAAGTACTTTTAACCATCGACATATAAAATAATATCTTATCCAAAAAATAGATGAATTAACATTATTATTATTAACATCTTTTTTAAATTGGTTAATAGCTAGATCATCTAGAAAAATATTAGCTCGATTTTTTTTATTATTTAAATTATACAATATTTTATTTTTAAGAACTTTATATACGCTATGTGAATTACTTCCCGGTTTCCTACTTTTAATTTTGTTATTTAAAATCTTCTTAGGGAGTATATCTTTAAAAACATTTCTTAAAATTTTTTTATTATTTCCATTTTTCATAAATTCTTTATGATTTGCGGACCACGCCATTTCAATTATTTCATGATCTAAAAAAGGAACTCTCTCTTCAATTCCATATGCACCAGATATTCTGTCATGCATTCTAAGTATAAAAGGAATATATCTATTAAATAAATGAAAATTTAGGTAATTAAACAATGCATTTCGTTTAATCTGAGAAAATTTATTATATATTTTTTCATTTTTAATTTCACGAAAATTTTTTTTAAAACTGCTTGATATTAGATTTTCCATAAATTCGTTTTCTTGATAAAAAATTTTAGTATTGTATTGTGTTTCATAATTTTTTAACTGTAATAATATATCCTCTTTTTTTAATTTTAAGAATCGTTGACCATATTCTAATTGATTATTAAAATATTTTTTGTCATTCTTAATACTTATAAGGTAATAATAATACATTCGTTCATAACCTGAGAAAACTTCATCAGCACCCTCACCGGTTAGTAAAACTTTAATTCCATCTTTTTTTATTATCTCTCTTAAATAAAACTGATAAACTATATTTATTCCATTCACAGGTTCATCATTTACCTGTAAAATTTTATCAATTAATTTGTCTAATTTAATTGAAGACAGTGAAATTGTCTTGTGATTTATTTTTGTATTTCGAATTAATGAATGAGGAGTTTCATCAACACAATTTGGAGGAACAATGGTATATGAATTAAGCTTAGAATTTATGTATTTTGCGATTATTGCAGTAATTCCTGCGCTATCTATTCCACTACTTAAAGTAATTCCAGGTTGAATAAATTTTTCAGTTTTTGAATATTGTTTTGTTTTATTAATAATTAGTTTTTTTAATTTATTTATAGAAAACTGATTATGCATCTTAGGTTTTAAATTCCAATAAATTTTTTTAGCTATATTTTTTGAATTTAAATGAATAATTGAGCCTGGTTGTACGTGTGAAATATTTGTAAAAAAAGTTTTATCTAAGTCGTCTGCCCAACCTCTAGAAAAGTATCTTAAAACTCTACTTTTAGAAATTTTAATTTTTTGTTTTTTATAATTAAGTATAGATTTAATTTCTGATGAAAAAATATATTCATTTCTGTCTGAATAAAAATATAATGGCTTTATTCCTAATCTATCTCTAAAAACTACAAGTTCATTATTTCTTTTATTCCAAATTGCACCTGCCCACATTCCACTAAAACTGTTTAAGAAATTATTTTTATTATGTATAAAATTTTTTAACAAAACTTCAGTATCTGATTTTGTATTAAATTTTATTCCTTTAGTAATTAATTTTTTTTTTATATCTGCAAAGTTATAAATCATCCCATTAAATGTAATTACATAATTGTTACAATCAGAAAAGAATGGTTGATCAGAATTTGGATTATTATCAGTAATTCTTAACCTTCTGGAGCCTAAAAAAATATTATCATCAATAAAAACGCCTGAAGAATCTGGTCCTCTATTCTTTAGAAGATTTAAACTTTTTTTTGCCAAATTAATATTTATTGAATTTTTTTTTTTTGAAAAAACAACAAAAATACCGCACATTATTTGATTGCTAGGAAACCTTCAAAACTTACATACTTGAATATGGTGCTTATATCTTGGAAACCAGATCTCTTTAAAAAATCAATGTTTGCTTTTGTTGAATATGGTTCAAGAACTGATTTTAAACTTTTTGTTTTATTTAAAATTTCTTCAGATGTTAGGCCATTTTTTTCTTTAAAATCGTTATATATTGAATTTGACATATCTTGAAATCTTGCATCTGGGGCTCTTACCTTTTCAAAAAAAATTAAAGCTCCACCCCAATTTAATGAGTCGTAAAATTTATCAAATACTTTTTGCCTAAATTTTGGATCAATGAATTGTATTGTATAATAACAAATTATAAAATCATTTTTTTTTAATTTGACCTTAGAAATATCTTTACAAAAAAATTTTAAATTTGATTTATTTTTATTTCTTTTATTTGCTTCAGCAATCATTTTTTTTTCAATATCATAGCCATTAAAAGAGATATTTTTTTTTGATTTATGTCTATTATATAATTTTTTTAGCAATTCCCCTGTTGAACATCCTATATCTAATATTATTGAATTACTTCTGCAAAAATAATCACTATATGCTAGAATTAAATCATGACCTTCTAAATAATAAGGAACAGATTTACAGACATGTTTATCAAAAACTTTTGCAACTTCACCGGAAAATGTCCAACTTTTATTTTTTAGTTCTATATTTTTATCTACTTTCATTACTTAAATATTAAATTATTTTATATTATTTATAAATATTTTTTTTTATTTTCTCATTTTACTTTTATTTTTTTTTTCTATAGATTAATATTAAATTTCTTAAATAAACAATTATTCCAAAGGATTGCCCTAAAATTATAACCGGATCTTTTCTAAATATTGCATATGTTAATAATCCTATTCCGCCAAAAATACTTAAATACCAAAATACAATTGGTATATAACTTTCGCCTTTTTTTTCTGAGTATATCCATTGGATAACAAATCTAGATGCAAATAATCCCTGACCAACAAAGCCTATAACTAAAAAAAAAATTTCAATATTTGATAATTCGTGAAAAATATTCATATTATTTTTTCATTTTATAATTATTAATAATTCTATACACTTTTAACATATCAAATATACCTTTATAAAGTCTGTCAAGTGTACCATAACTGGAAACTCCATATTTTCTTATGCGGTGATCTACATCAATAAATTTTATTTTATTTCCATAACCATTAAATAATGCAGGTAAAAATCTATGAATGCTATTAAATTCTGGAAAAGATTGAAAAATTCTTTTATCAAAAATTTTGAGGGAGCATCCAGTATCAGAGCAATTATCTTTTAATATAAAGTTTCTTACTTTATTTGCTATTCTTGAGGAAATAATTTTTATAATTGTATCTCTTCTTCTTTTTCTTATTCCAGCCACTAAAGAAAAATTATATTTAGAAAAATATAAATCTAATAATTTAGGTATATCTAAAGGATTATTTTGTCCATCACCGTCAATAGTTAAAATATTATTATACTTTGAACTTTTAATACCTTTGATTAAGGAATAACTTTGGCCAATATTTTTATTATTTTTAATTATATTTATTAAGTTAGGTAAATTTTTTTGAATTTTTTTTTATATTTATTAATGTATTATCGGTACTACAATCATTCACTAATATAATTTCAAAAACATATTTTTTTTTTGGTATAGAAAGTATTATTTCATCAATAAGACTTTTAATATTTTTTTCTTCATTAAATAAGGGTATAATAATAGAAAAATTCATCTAAGAATTAGGTTATAAAATAAAACAAATCCTGGCAACGACCTACTCTTCCATGTCTTAAGACAAAGTACCATTGGCGCTAACTGCTTTCACTTTCGAGTTCGGAATGGGATCGGGTGTTTATCAATTGCTATTGTCACCAGGAAACACTTACGTAAAAAACTTTTCTCTGTACGATATTGTAATCAAGCCAATTGAGTTATTAGTATTGGTAAGCTTCATGTATTACTACACT
>MDTG01377051.1_pt1 | contig 60594 bp, 56 predicted proteins | sample 811421 | NCBI WGS metagenome assembly MDTG01 (sample SAMN05326645, study PRJNA326480) | marine metagenome | isolation source: seawater | place: Pacific Ocean: South East | collected 2011
ATCGATTTTAATAAAATTTATATTTTTATATTTTTTTTTTAATATTTTAATTTTTATATCTATTTGTTTATCATCAACTTTTTCAAAAAATACTAAAACATTGAGAGTATCTACATTCTGTGTTTTTATGATTGCATCGAGAGAATTTATATAATATTGGTTACATAATACAGGGTGACAATCTTGTATATTTTTATAATCTCCAATTCTAAAATGTAAAGAAATGGTATCATCATTTAAAAAGTAAGCATATTTTTGTTTAATTTTTTTTTGCATTTTTCTAATATTAAGTAAATCAATTATTTGTTCATATGTATGCATGAAATATTTATAGGATTGAAAATATCCTCTAAATTTATATTCCGCATTTGGATACTTTGCTAACGGATAATAGTGAAAAAATGGTTCATCATAACATGGAAGTTTATCTATAGCTGAATAATCTTCAGTTAAAAATATCTTTAATTTTTTAAAAATGGTTTCCCAATAAGTTCCTCTTGGATGTCCTTCTGCAGAAAACATATTTCTTTTTCTTTTAGGAATTACTATTTTATCTCCAGTAATAATGCAAAAATTTAAATATGCAAATATTTGAAACATTTGATTACCCAACCCACCTTGTAAAAATACACTAATCATTTAACATAATTTATAAAAAGTATTTAAATTATGTTAGTTAAATATCTTTAAAACTTCCTGTAACATCAACGGTAGAAACTTTTTTTCTGTATTTATTTTTATTACCTTTTCTTTGTAAACATTTTTTACTGCTAATTAAAACATATTTATTAATATCTGGAGCACCTTTAAAATCGGGTTGTGGTGGACATTTCATAAATTTACCTGATGGGTCTTTTGCTACTTGATCAGGATAACATCTTGGTAATATAGCATTACCAGCGCCTCTAAAATGTCCTTTAACCGCACAACTATTAGATTTTGTTACTTCAGCATCTTTTGTTTTAGAACATGCAAGACCTGCTCCAAGTCGGTCTTTTTTAGCCTGATATGGATATTCTAATGGACATTTACTAAATTTCATAACACCAAATACGGGCTCATCAAAAGTATATTGATATGGTTTTTTTACTTGAGAGTCACCTGTATTGGATTTTTCAGAAGACCATCTAATATTTTCATTATTATCTTTAAATATAGCTTTACCCATATCACTAACATATAATTTTGTGTTGGGACCACTAATAGTACCAACAGGTTTTACACTCCAAACAACCTTTTTATTTCTACCTGATAAAACTAGTTCATTTTCTTTTTTAAGAATTAAAGTATATGGAGCATTATTTATTCCGCCGACTTTTTCTTCGTGTATAACAATTTTAGCACCAGTTTGTTTATTTTTAACATACATGCTACCACTCATGGTTATGTATAGATAATGTTTACTATTAGAAGAAATTAAATGTTCATTATGTGTTAAAGTATCTCCATATTTTAATTGACTTTTAGTAACAAGTGGTTTTTTAGCAGTACCACTACTAGTAGCACCACCGCTACCTCCACTTTTTCCTGATGGTTTATATTTTGGTTTAACGGGAGCATATTTTGCAGAAATGGAACCATCATCTTTTAATTGCATTTGACAACCAGATAATACAAGTGATTGATTATTGCGTTCTAAACATTCTTTCCACTCACTAGAAGTTGGACACATTTTTTGGAATTTATTTAAACACATAGTTATTTTATCATGACCATCACTTTTTTTCTCTTCTTTTTTCTCTTCTTTTTTTTCTTCTTTTTTTTCTTCTTTTGTTTCTGTATTAAAATCAACATTATTATCACCTAATTGATAAGAACTACACCATCCAGCACCGTTATCATAAAGTTGATTTACATCAGTACCATTTTTACAAGTTAAACATTGATTCATGCCAATAGGATTATCACTATATCCACAAGTTTTACATGATGGGTGGCATTCACAATTATCTGCTATCTTATCTTTATCTTTATAACAAACTGAATTACCTGTTTCACTTCCTAAATATTTATATTTATTATTCAAAAAATCTATTTCAAGAAAAGAGTTATTTAAATGTGTCAATGCTTTTGTTTTAAATTTTTTTAATGAATTTAATTCGTTAATCAAAAAATTATCGGTATCATTATTTTTTTTATTAATTAAATAAGTGAATCCAACAATTACAATGATTAGAAATATAATAAATAAAAATAGACCAAACATTAATATATATATATAATAAAATTAAAAAATTTTTAAAAATCAAGATTAATATCAAATGAAGCTTGACTATGGTCACCACTAGCTAAACTATAATCACCAACTCTTTTTTCAAAAAAGTTAGTTTTACCGTCTAAACTTATCATTTCCATAAAATCAAAAGGGTTACTAGAATTAAATATTTTTGGATAACCAAGCTGTACAACAAGTCTATCAGCGACGAATTCAATATATTGTTGCATTAATTTTTGATTCATACCAATAAGTTTGCATGGGAGTGCATCACAAATAAATTCTTTTTCAATGGCAACAGCTTCTTTAATAAGTTCATTAACTTTACTTTTTTTTGTTTTTTTGTTAAGTTTACTGTACAATAAAACAGCAAAATCAGTATGCATACCTTCATCTCTACTAATTAATTCATTGGAAAATGTTAGTCCTGGCATTAAACCTCTTTTTTTTAACCAATAAATAGCGCAAAAACTTCCACTAAAAAATATACCTTCAACACAAGCAAATGCTAGAAGTCTTGTAGCAAAATTACTTCTTTTATCATTAATCCATTTTATAGCCCAATCAGCTTTTTTTTTAATACATGGAAAGTTATTAAGAGCTTTAAAAAGTTCGTTTTTTTCTCTATCATCTTTGATATATGTATCAATAAGTAGCGAATAAGTCTCTGAATGTATATTTTCCATGGCTAATTGAAAGCCGTACGCTGCACGAGCTTCAGGAAGTTGAACTTCACTTAAAAATCTCATACCTAAATTTTCTAATACAATACCATCACTTGCAGCAAAAAATGCTAAAACCATCTTAATAAAATGTTTTTCACCATCATTTAATTTTTTCCAATCATTTAAATCTTGAGATAAATCTATTTCTTCGGCTCTCCAAAAACAGTCCATTTGTTTTTTGTACATGTCCCAAATTGACTTGTCAGTCAGTGGGAACATTACGTAACGATCTTCATTTTCAGTAAGAAGGGGTTCTGTACTTTTAGACATCTTCTAAATATTATTGGACTAGATTTAAATATTTTTAAAAAATATTAATTAAATTTATTTACTTTTAATTTATTTTTTAGGAATAAAATACAAATATGTTCTGTTAACAAATAAATAAATATGATTTTATATAAATATGTTTAGTAATAAATTAATAAAAAAAGAATATGAAAAAAATTTGAAATTTTTAAACATGATAAAACAAGATAAAAATATTGATGATAATATAAAAAAAAGATATTTAGAGTTTTTAAAAAAAGAAGATGAAGAAATAAAAAAAGAAAAAAAAATAATTGAAGAAACAATAGATAATTTAAGAAAAATATACGAACATATTACTGATGAATATTTAAAAACTGAAATAAAAAATAATATCAATGAAATATTGAATAAATATAAGTATTAATTTAGATAAAATAAAATATTTTTTTTTTTATTATTTAATATTATAATGAAAAACCAGATTTTACAGTTAGCAAAAAATAAGTATGTTTTTTATGTTGCGGTAGTTTTAGCAGTTATCAATGTAGTTGGATATGTTGGTATGCGCGCATGGGAATGCTTGGTTATGTTTGCCGCAGTTGCTTACGCAACAAAGTGTTACGCAAAGAACAATACCATTGCTATTTTAGCAGGTTTATTTGTATCTAATTTTGTTTTTAGCTGCAATAAAATGAAGGAAGGTTTTGAAGAAGCTATGGATCAAGATATGTTGGAAGAAGAAGATGAGGAAGAGATGGAAGAGTTTGGAATTATGGAGGGAGCAACTGGAAGTAAAAAAGATAAGGATAAAGACGAAGAAGAAGATGCTACTAGTATGGCTAATGCACTAGGAGGAGCTTTATCTGGTGCAGGAAAAGGTGGCTTCGCAAACTTAATGTAAATATAAAATTATAAATAAGTTTTTTTATTTATAATTTATATATGCCAAGAAAATCAGCAAAATTACATAAACCAGTCAAAAAGGTTTTGAAAAAGCTTGAAAAGTCATCTTTACTTAAAAACAAAGTCGTTTTATATTTAACATTAGTTGCAACAATTTGCGTAAGTTTAGTTTATATTTCAAAAAATAATTGGGATTCTTTAACGACATTAATTATTGTAGGTGTATTGACTAATTATTTTACAAAAAATATGACAATAACTTTAGGAATTAGTATATTAGTATCTTTAGTTGTATTTAATAGAAACTTAAGATTTATGGGTATAGAAGGTATGGAAGGGGGTTCCAACACAGTTGCTGATGATAGTACTCCAGAAGAAGAAGCAAAGGCCAATGCTGAAGAAGAAGAAGAAGATACAGTAGAAGGGCAAGAAAATATGAAGAAAAAAGAATTAAAATATTGTTTTGTAAGAGATGCTGAAACAAAAAAATATGTTCAACATGGGAAAAAGAAACTTGAAGAAAGTGCATGTAAAGCTGTACCTAAATCTTGTTGGGCTTTAAAATCAGCAGAATGTGGAAAAACAGGATTTAGTAATAAAGATGTACCTTCTAGTAAACCTAAAAGAGTGGATGGAGGAAATGATGATGACGATGAAGAAGGTGAAAGAATAGACTATTCTAAAACATTAGAAATGGCATATGATAATTTACAAGATGTATTAGGTAAAGATGGTATTAAAGGTTTAACAGGAGAAACTAAAAGATTAATAAATGAACAGCAAAACTTAATGGCTTCAATGAAATCAATAGGTCCTATGATGAATCAAGCAACAGGTATGATGAAAACATTAAAAAACATGAATTTAGGCGGATTAAAAGGGTTAAAAAATTTAAAAGCTTAAAATAAATATATAATTTAATAGAAGTAAATTATATATGCCAAGAAGAAGAGCAAAATGTCCCCCTGGAAATTTATGCATAGATAATACATTATTTTTTTTAATAATTATATTGGTAATAATACTAATATTTTTTATTTCAAAAATAATAATAGGAAGTTTAAATACTAAAATAAGTTTTCCAAGTGTAAATCATTTTAGAAAAAATGCATTAATACCTAATTTTGGTTTTAACATTATTAGAGATCCCAGAGATACATTAAGTAATCCATATGTACCACCTATGAGAAATGGTCATTATTTTAGAAAAGACAGTGGAGATCCAAGAGGTGTTCCAATAAACATTCCAACACGTGGATTTAGAACAGAATGGAAACAAAAGGGTATTTTAACAAGATTATCTGGAGAAGAAACAATATTACCTTTAATGGCAAGACCATTATATTCTAATAGACAAAAATGGCAATATTATACAATGAGTGATAAAAATAATAGTGTTAAATTACCAGTAGTAAAAAATGGTAAAAGTTGTACAAATGAATATGGTTGTGATGAAATTTTTAGTGGAGATACTGTTTATGTTGAGGGATATAATGATACGTTTAAAGCCACCGTTTATGAAAATAATTCTGCTGAATATATACCATTTTTATAGTTTTTTAGTTTATTTTAAAAAAATAATTATATTAAATAATAGTATGATGAGTTCAATAATGAAAAATCAGGTTCTTTTAGGGCAAAAAGTTAGTTTACAAACATGTAGAGAAAATTTGAATAATTTTAAAGAAAAATTAAAATTATTAACAATAATAAAAGAAGGAGATAAATTGGGTAAAATTGTAAAAGTTACTGAAAAAAAAGATATTAGCGAAAATTTATTTAATTATAATTTAGCTAGTGGTGCATACAATTTAAATATGAGTAGTTACGAAATAACAGGAGAATATTGTATATATCATTGTGGAATGATGCAAAAATTTTCTAGATGGTGGCATGATGAAAACTACGAAAAAACATTTAAATATTTAGATGATGATTTTACAATATTTGCCAGATATTTAGATAATTTAAAGCAAATATCATTAGTGAATGGAAAATTATTATATGGTAAAATAATTAATGATACTAATGAATTTATTAATGAATTAGTTAAAGGTTTATATAATTTAAAAGAAACATATTCTGCTAATAGTAAATTAAAAGCAAAAATAGAAAGTATTATATTAATTTTGCTTGATTTTAAAAATGAAAATACAAATTAAATATTATTTTAAATTAAAAATAATATTTAAAATCCATTAATAACATCTGATATATTTTCAAACCAGTTATTTATAGCATCATCGTTGTAATCAATGAATGCAACTGGTGTTGGTCCGTTAATAAGTATAGCTGAAGATTTTCCTTTAGATTCCTTCTCAATATTTTTTTCTGTATCAGGGTCAGCTTCACCTGATAATTCACTCTTTTTACCTGAACTTACATCATCATCACCACCATCATCACCACCATCACCACCTTCATCATCACCAATTTTTTCATCTTCAGGTTTTGTACCATCTTCAAATTCTTTAATTAATGTTTGTGGATCAATAACTTTTTGTATATTTTCATCTTTATCAAATATAAAGTCAAAATTATAAAATATATCTTTTTCTAAATTTTCATCTCCTCCGTCGTTGAGTAATTGTAAAACTTCACTATATTTGTTAAGATATGCATTAGATTTTTTTGCGCCTCCTTTAATATATGATTTTCTTTTTTGACGTTTATATTTAGCAAACTTTCTTTTTTTTAATGTATTTGTTCTTAAATTTCTTTTTCTATTTCTAAAGCTTTTTCCTTTATGTTTTTTTTTATATTTTATAAATTTTTTTTTAGTTTGATTTTTATTTTTATTAATGAGTATCTTTTTAATTCTTTTTCTAGAGAAATTCATAATTATACTTATATTAAATATATATTAAAAAAAAAAAATTTACAACAAAAAAAGTTTGATAAATATAAATATTATTATATTTATATAATAATAATGGCATGCCCAGAAAATACTAGACAAATACCGATAAATATAAAAACATCGAGTATAACACAATATGCAAAAAATTTAAGTAAATTTACATATGATTTTAAAAAAGCAACAAAAGTTACAGTTTCAACAATACATTCAAGTGTTAAAGGTGTTGCAAAAATGACATTTAGTGGTATTCAAAATTCTCATATTAATTTTTCTACGATGGGTAATTTAAGATTACAAGAAGCTCATTTGTATTTAAATTCAGTAAATAAATATAATGGAGAACGAATTGAACTTGAATTGATGTTGAAAATGATAAATAATTCAGGTGATTATTTATTTATGTTTATACCAGTTAAAAAAAGTGAGGAAAATTCAAGTTCATCAAGATTTTTCAATCAAATTATTCCAGTACTAGAAGATAGAGATGATATGGGACAAAGTTATTCAAATGAAGTAACAGTAACAAATGTAAATATTAACGATGTTATACCTAGAGACAGTTTTTTATATTATAATGCAGTATGGCCTTCTGTAGGTCTTGGATGTGAAAGAAAAGTAAATATGATTTTTTATACAAAACCTGTAAATATTTCTAACAGCAATTTTAATTCTTTAAAATCTTTATTTGGATTGTTAAGTGATAATGAAATGTCTAGTGATAGTCCAAATGCTTGGTTAAATTTAAGTAATTATGAAAAAATGCATACTATAAATTGGCGATTAATGTATTTAAATGTAAAAGGAACAAAAGATGGTCCAGGTCGAAAATCGCAAGATGTATTACCTTTAACATGTACACCTATTTTAGATGAAGAAGATAAACCCATAGAAGGTACTAGATTAGATTGGATAAAACAGGGTTTTGATGGTTTATCAGGAGATTTTAAAAATTTTCTTTTTGTAATCATATTAATATTAGTTGTGGTAGGTTTAATTGTAACAGCACATGAGTTTGCTTTTAAATATATAGGAAAATTAATAGGTACTGAAAAAACAATTACTAGGAGTAAAGTAGAATAAATTATAAATTAGATTAATTAAGAATTTAATTTATAATTTTTCAGCAGAATGTAAATTATTTTGGACAGGTTTAAATGGATGACTTTCAACACTCTCATTGGAAACTCTAGGTAACATATTATCAATTACTTCTTCTTCAACAGAAACTTGGTGTTTATGATTGAAGTTTCGCATCTTTTTTACTTTACTATTTTCATTTTCTAAATGCATTATATTTTTGTTTCCTGTGATATTCATAGATCTCATGACAAGCATATATCCAGCAATAATAGCTAAAACACCTACTAATTTATTGAATGCAATAAGAGCAAAAATAATTAGTATAACAACAGTTTTTCCAACAATGGTATCAATTAAATTGGCTAACTGAAAAGGTATATGTACGTCAACGACGATAAAAATAGAAAGTAAAACAGCTAATAATAAATGATGTTTCTCTTTTGTAAGTTTGTTTACTAGTTTATTCATTTATATCATAACTTTATATTTTTTTTTACTGATTAATTGAATTAAATTGATAACAAAAATTATTTAAAATGAAAATTATAAATTTTAATAGTAGATGGGAGAAAATTACGCCACATATTTGGGAAAAAAAGGATATACAATTTTTAAAGATAATTTAGAAATTCAAGAACAAGAATTAATTAGAAAAGAATTAACAATTTCACCTTATGTTCCTAAAAATTCATTACAAAAACCTATATCTTTTCCAATTTATAGAGAATCTCCTAAAAAAATTTATGTTCCAAGATATTATGGTATTGAAACATATGGTGAACCAGAAAAAAATTTATTAAATGATGGTGATAATATTAATCTAGAATTTAAAGGTGAATTAAGAGATTTTCAAAAACCAATAGTAAGTTCTTATTTAAAAGCTGCTTATAAAAAAGGTGGTGGGTTATTGGAAATTCATACAGGTGCTGGAAAAACAGTAATGGGTTTAAATATTATAGCACAACTAAAAAAAAAGACCCTTATTATTGTTCATAAGGAATTTTTATTAAGACAATGGGTTGAAAGAATAGAACAATTTTTACCAAATGCTAAAGTAGGTAAAATACAAGGAGAAGTTATTGATGTTGAAAATAAGGATATAGTAATAGGTATGTTACAATCTTTATCAATGAAAGATTATCCTAAAAGTATTTTTGATAGCTTTGGATTAAGTGTATATGATGAATGTCATCATATAGGTGCAGAAGTTTTTAGTCGTATATTATTTAAAGTTGTTACTAAATATTCATTGGGATTATCTGCGACAATGAAAAGAAAAGATGGATTAACAAAAGTAATTAAAATGTTTATAGGTAATGTGGTATTTAAAAAAGAAAGAAAAGGTTGTGATTATGTTGTTGTAAAAGGTATAAATTATGAGGTAAACGATGAAGAATTTAATGAAGTAGAATTAAATTGGAAAGGTCAGTGTCATTACACAAAAATGATTAAAAAAATTTGTGAATATACTCGTAGAAGTGAGTTTATAGTTAAAATTGTAAAAAACTTGATTAATAAAGATAAAAATGATAATTTACAAGTAATGATTTTAGCTCATAATAAATCTCTCATTAAATATTTATTTCAATCGATTACAAATAAAAATTTTTGTACAGTTGGCTATTATATTGGTGGAATGAAAGAAAAAGATTTAAAAATATCAGAGGGAAAAAAAGTTATTATTGCAACATATGCGATGGCTGAAGAAGGATTAGATATTAAAACGCTAACAACTTTAATAATGGCAACACCAAGAGTTGATGTTCGACAAGCAGTAGGAAGAATTTTAAGAAAAAAACATGAAAATGCGGAGGTTTATGATATAATAGATACACATGGTATATTTCAAAGACATTGGAAAAAAAGACAAACTTTTTATCGCAAGTCAAATTTTAAAATATTTTTAACAACAAATAAAAAATATCTTAATAATGAATGGGAATGTATTTATGATAAAAAAACTAAAAAAAAAGCTCCAAAAAAAAAATCTTCATCAAAACAAATTATAGAAGTTAAAACGGATCCACTTTTTCAAGGAAAATGTTTAATATAAACTTTTAGTTTGTCCACCTGTGAAATGATTATATCCATCTCCGCAATTTTCAGTAGTAATGTAAGAATGAGAACCTAAAATTCTAGCATCATTGCCTTTTAAACCAGAGTCAATAACACTGTAATTCATTGTAGAACCACCTCGCATATTTTTTCTTCTTCTACGTCTTCTAGTTTTTTTAGACTTGCGACGTTTTCTACGAGACTTTCTTTTTCTACTTTTACTGTATCTTGACCTTTTTTTATTTTTCATACTTTTTCTAGATTTGCGGCGTTTTCTTCTTTTCTTTTTTTTTTTAGCACCACCTGAACATCCTTGTTTACTTGGAAGAGATTTAACAGGAGCATAACTTCCTCTAAACATATTATTAACTTTATCATTACCATCAACATAGCCATAACTATTACCCATATCATGATTTCCAGCTACTGCCATAGCTCCACCATTTTGACCGCAGTTTTTATATGTTACAGCACCAGTATATCCACGTCCTAAACCAGCATTTGAAGCTTTAGCAAGAGAATCCATTGTGACACCATATCCCTTGGAACCTCCATTCATACATGATTTAGTATTTGAAAATAAAAACGCACCAGTATTAGTATTTCTTAATTGAGTTTTTTTAACCATTATATAAAATATGTATATAAAATTATTATTTATAAATTTTTCTCTATTTTAATAACATCGTCTAACATGCTTATTTTACCATGAACTACTTCTATAGGTTCCCATAATTTAAATTTTGAATTATATTTACATTTCATAATTTTTTTTTTATTTAATAAAAATTTATCTAAATTAATATTTTCAAATTCATCCTCATCATCACTTTCTTCTAAAAGATCTAAATTAATATTTTCTTTAATATTTCTAAATATAGAGTTCATTTTAACGCTGTTTTTAAAGTTTGAAATAATAGATTTTTTATAAAAAGTTTGTTTATGATTTTTTATAGTATATAAATTATAAATATCTGGTTGTATATCTGCTTCTACTAAAAAATTAGCAAAAACACAAAATGTATTTGTTTTTTCATAAAACACATAATTATTATTAAAATTTTTATGTTTTATAGACCAAATTTTATAAGGACTATTATGAATAATATCAGATAAATAACTTATATTTCTAGTAATTAAAGGTAGTCCAAAAATAATATTATTATTACAAAAATGTTGTTGTTTTAAATGATTATCTAAAATATTTTTTATTATTTCTAATTTTTTAATATTATTTGTTTTATTTAAATTTTTTCCAAAAGCATAAAAAATGTCTTCTATGCAAAACATTTTTAATCCTTGTTGATTTAAAATTGTACCATATACTAGTGTACCATCATTTATACATAAGTCATTGCTAAAGCAAGCACTAAATTTTTTTATGTTTAATATAGATTTTTTTTTTGTATTTAATTCCATAATATAAACTTTATTTTTGTTATAAAAATTCTTAAACCAAGCAAAATATTTTGCTCCATATGGTATCGCTAAATAGTAATCATAGTCATAAACTTTCTTATAATTCTTAATCTCATAAGAAAGTTCTACATCAGGAAAATAATTCATAACATTTTTAATTTCGTTATCCATATTATAAGTATAATAGTATATTTTTTTTATATTATTTTTTAATATGTTGTAAAATTTGTATTACTATCATTGCTAAAACCACCACCACCGATGCTTTCTATTTTTTTTTCATTTTTAGTAGCTGATAAACCTTTTAAATAATCTTTTAATTCATTTTTCATAGTTTCTTTGTCAACATTATTATCCTTTTCTTGAGATTGATAAATATCTTCATATTGTTTTACTGGTTTTTTAATTAAATCTTTTATTTTTGGAACTGTTAAATTCTTTTTAAAATAATTATAGATATAATGCGCTGTAAAAATAAAAATAAACGAAATAATTATTTGTCTAATAATCCAAAATAACATGTATATAAATAAATTATATTAACATTTCCTTTATATAACTTATTTCTTTATTTAAAAAAAAATTTTCTAAATTTTGATTATTTTTAATAATAATATAAAAATCATATATTTTGTTATCAATATATTCAATAACAAAATCAGTTGTTTTTCCAAAATTAAAAATAAATTTTTTTATGTTTATAATTTTATTTTCGATAGGTATTTGATAGATATTATTTTTATTAAAGTTTTTTCTTATATGATAAAAATCATCATTTTCATTTTCTAAATGTAAACTATATTGAATATTATATAATTTGTTATTAATTTCTTTTATAATTCCTTTATTAGTTAGTATTCCCAACTCATTAATTTCTTTATAATTATTATTTTTTTTAAGTTTAGCTAGATTAATGTTGTTACAATGTATATTTTTTAAATAAATATAATTCATTATATTATATTATATTAAAAATAAAACTATTTAAACCGATTATATAATAATTATTTAGATATGGTTAAAATTATTATTGTAAAAAAAAATTGTGATATTAAATGTAGTAATGTAAAAAATATTTCTGAAAATAATTTACATAAAAAATGTTTACTAACGACAAATAAAAATTTTGATAAACGACATACATGGAAACATGATGGTTGTTGGGTAACCGTTTATTCTAAAAATAAAGGTAAAGCAGGAACAGAAAATAAATATGAATTACCTCCACCATTAGACAATGAGTTATATTTTGGTACATTAGGATTTTTAAAACATAAAAACAAGGAAATAAATATGGATGAGTTAAATGATTTTGAATTAGATGATTTTAATAAAATGATAGAACAGTTATTTGGTGGTTTTGAAGATTTAGATGAACAAGAAACTACAAGTGAAGAAGAAGTAATACCAGAAGAATATAAAACAAAAGATGGTTATTCAAAAGAAGATGGATTTATAGTTAGTAGTGATGAAGATATTGAATTCGATGATTTGGAAAGTGATGAAGACGAATATTATGATGAGGAACAAGATGATCAAGAGGAAGAAGAAGAAGAAGAAGAAGAGAATGATGAAGATGATGATGATGAAGAGGAGGATGATGAAGAGGATGATGAAGAAGACGATGATGAAGAAGATGAGGATGATTATGAAGATGAAGATGATTGGTCATCTCAAGAAGAATATTTGAGTGAAGAAGAATATGAAACAGAAGATGATGAATAAAAATAAAATTGAAAAAAATTTAAATATTAATTTCATAATTAAATTATAAAATTAATAATGAGTATTAATGATCCAAAATTATTCAGGGGTAATATTGTTAAAAAAATAGAAAATATTATTGGAAAAAAGCATAGTATAAATATTGAAAAAGGAATATTTAATCATGTAGTTAAAATAGCAAAAAAAAAGAAAATTGTTAGAAAATGGGAAAATAAAATATTTGTAATGTTGTATGTAAATAGATTAAAAATGATTATGACCAATTTAAAGTATGATGAAGTAAAAGATAAAATTTTATCAGGTGAAATAAGTGTTAAAGAATTGTCAAATGCAACTCATTTGGAATTACTACCAAATAAATGGAAAAAATTACTGGATGCAAAATTAAAAAGAGATGAAAGTTTAACTTCTACAAATTTATCAGCAGCAACAGATGAATTTAAATGTTATAAATGTAAAAAAAGAAAATGTACTTATTATCAGTTGCAAACTCGGTCTGCCGATGAACCAATGACAACATTTGTATCTTGTTTAGTATGTGGAAATAGGTGGAAATGTTAAAATTAAATATTTTAAATTATATATATATGGCAAGTTATAATATTGATATAAGTGGAATTGATATAAGTGGAATTGATATAAGTGGAATTGATATAAGTGGTATTGATATAAGCGGTATTATCTTATTAGGACAAGATATAAATTTTTTTAATATTGGTTTAATTAGTAGATATAAGTTAGATATAAAATATTTTTTAGAATATAAGGCAGAAATTAATGAATATATTAAAACTTTAAAAATAAATATTTTAAAAAATAATAATGTTACCGATATTAGTGCAATTGTAATTGAATTACCAAAAAAAAATCAAAAAAATATAGCTTTTGAAAATAATTATTATGATATTAGTTTTACAGATACATCAACTATTTCAATAAATACATATGATTCTCGTTATTTAAATAATGTAGAATTAATTCCTGGAACATGGAATATAGCTATTTTAAAAAATTATATTGATGTATCAACAAATATAATAGAAGATGCTGAAGATAAAATGCAAGTAATTATACCACATAGAGATTTTTTATATAATAATAATCAAATTAAACTAGATAGAGAAGAAGACAATAAAAATATATTATTTTTTAGAATAGAACATCATGAATTACTTAATTATAGAAATAATATTAGGCGTTATTTATATTTACTTGGTAAATCAAATAAAGATGATGAAACATCATATTTAAAAAGTTTTTTTGAATTTATAACATGGTTGCCTGATTATGAAGCAACTTTAAGTTCTACAAATAATTGGTTTTTACCAGATGATTATAAAGGACCGATAGATGAAAGAATTTTATCATGTCCTACGTATTATACTGATAACAGTAATAATATATTGTTATATAAGAATTTATCAAATTTCAATGAACCCGGTTTTAGATATGACAATAAAACAAAAAATACAAATCTTTTTTATTTAAACCGAGTTGCAAAATTACAAGAATTAAATGGAAATGTTATATTGCAAGAGTTTAATACAATAAGTAAACAATATTATTTAATTCAAAATTATGATAGCTATAAAAATTTTAATAATTTAAAATTTAAAAGTTTAGTAACATCAAAAACAGATATAACTGACTGGGAAGCTGAAATTTTTATACCTGAAGATGTAAGGATTAGCAATAATATTATAGATGAAGAAACACAAGAATTAGGTGATTGTTCAGGTGTTTATAGTTATGCTTTTAAAAATAATGCACAAAATATAGAATTTGGATTAGGTCTAATAGGAACAGGAAATTTAATTACAGGAACAAATGAAACAATAACAAATTCAAATAAACTAAAAAGTTATATTTACAAAGATAAGAATGGCGATGTATATCATGCAGATTTATCAAAATATAGAGTTATTTATGATTTTGAAAATAAAGTATTTAATGGTGGTTTTAAAATAAAATATGTTTTCAGGAAAAATAAAATACTAGAAACCGATCCTGATGGTAATCAATATTATACAGACTATGTAGATACATATATTTTTATTAATGATATTTATCATACAAAAATAGAGAGAACTGGTGAAAAATTAAATAATATTAATTATTGGGGAGTTTATAATAATATTAATAGTAATTTAATTAGATGTCCTACAAAAGTATTTGAAAGTATTGAAAATTCTACATATATAGATGATATTTATAGTAATGATAATACGGTATATTGGGATAAATATATACCATCATTAGTTCAAGATAAAAATTTAAGTGTATTTGGAACAAATGGTAACAGCATAACACTTTCAAATGAAACATTTCCATTTTATTTAATACATAATGGTGAAACAACAACGGGAACCAGTGTTCAAGAATATAATTTGATTATTGATGCAGGTGAAAATAACAATATTTATTTAACTATAGAAGATTTTCTATTTAATTATTCGATAGTAGATATGAATAAAGATAAGTTAAATATTGAATTAAGTAATGATGGAACAAATTGGTTAGTACCTGGTGTAGACATTGATGGAATTGAATGGTTTTATAAACAAATGACTAGGAATAGCATGCAATTTTTAGAATTTCCAAGTACATATATCAATGAATTATCTAAAGAATATTCGGGAACATATCCTATTCAACTAAAAAGCGGACCACATCAAGATGGCCCTCCTGGGTCTAATCCTTTACCCACACCACCATATAACCCAAATAATAATACAACTTATTATTTTGATACACATGATAATAATTTAAAGTATATTTTAATAAAAAAATTAAAATTAGCATTACATCAATTAAATAAATATGGAATTGACAAATTATCAATAGAATTTTCTAATGATAACATTAATTGGGAAAAACCGTCGTATGATTGGTTATTAAATGAAACAGTTGAAATAATAGATCCAAGTAATAGTATTATTTTAAATAGTAGTACTACAATGGATATGTTTTCTCTGGATGTTGCCTATGGAACAAATCCTGGAGAGAATTATCCTGTACAATTTTTAGATAGTGGTGGAACTACAGATAATTATCAGGTAAATGAGCGTTATGAATATTATTTTGATGCTGGTGAAAATGAAACAATAAGTATGCTTATCAAAGAATTGCGTTTAGAAAATAATAATGATATATTGAGAATTTTTGGAGCTAATGATTATTTTATAGATGGTAGTGGAAATACTAGATACAATTGGCAAACAATGTTTGTTTCTTTTATGAAAACTTCACCAAATTATAATGCTGATAGTAGTGTTTATGGTAATGGTAATTATTTTCCTTATAGTAAACAAATATTAAATATAAATTTGGGTAATGCTGTTACAGATAATATTATTTTTAATACTGGTTTTAGATATATTAAATTTGAATTTATTTCAAATCAATTAGATAATTATGCAGGTTGGGATTTTACTATTTATAAAACAAATCAGTTTATAAATATGGGTGGTAATATTTTTCCATCAACAATACCAAATGAACGCGTTTTGGAAACAAATTATAGATATATAAAATTTAATTTTATTTCGGATAATTTATTTGAAGATGAAGGATTTGAAATAGAAATATATAAAAAAGATATTTATGATGATAAAAAATATGGAAATAGCTTGCCAACTACAATAAATTCTGCAAAAAATAATACTAATATAATGAATTTTAATGAAATTAATAAAATTAAATTTGACTATAGATATATAAAATTCAAATATTTAAGAATTGTAAGTGATTTATATAATGATAATAACAAATGGAGAATAAGAGTTGATAATAAAAATAAAATATATAATTTAAAAGAATTAGATATAACAAAAACAGAAAATCATATTTTCAGCGAAAATAGTTATAATAATAATTACCCAGTGTTTTTTAAATTAAGTGATAATAATTTGGATTATCCAATACAAACAAATTATTCATACACATTTGATGCTGGAGAAAATAATAATATTAATTTAGAATTTTTAGATTTTGATTTAAGTCATAACGAATTAATAGATGGTGAGGAAAGAAATCTGGAGAAAGATGGTAAATATCAAATATACAATAGAATCACAATATCATATAGTAATGATAATAAAAACTGGGAACCAGCAAATATATCTTGGGCACATAAAACAAATACTTATAGAGGAAACATAAATGGTTCCAATTTAGTTGCTAGATATTATGAATTTTATACAGTTGATGGTTTACTAAAAAATACAGCAAATATTATATCTTGGTACGATGATAATAATGGATTTTTATTACCTTCAAATATAGAAAAAGCAAAAGAAATATATTGTTATAATAATAATATATCGGATATTTCTTGGAATAAAATTAATAAAATTTATACAGGATATCGTTATGTAAAATTTATTTTATATTTTGAAGATACAACATATAAATATAATGATGTTAAATTAAATGTAAATATCCATATAAATAATAATGAAGGTGATAATTTTGGTATAATACCAAACTTTAATAGTTTAAATATTAAAGAAATGGATAATTGTATAGATAGTTTGTCATTTGATTTAAATGCCACAGATGTTAGTTTAAATTCATTTTTGAGTAATGTAAGATTTATTAAGAATGGTAAACAAATACCTTATATAGCTAGATATGATTATAGATTATATGATATATCAAATAATATATTATTACGGAGTAATATTGATACTGATACATATTTTAATATTTTTAGTGTAGATTCAAATTATAATAATAATAGAACAAGTAATGTTCTTTCATTACTTAAAAATCAATTAAAAGATAATACTGAAATAATAAATTTTAATGAGAAATATAATTATACATCAAAATTTTTTGAAGATAGAAATTTAAATCAAACGCCATATATTCCTGAAAAAGGCGATTACAAATTTATTATAAGTAATAATACATTAAATTTAAATATTTCAAAAGAAATTTTATTTAAAATAAAAGAAAGTATTATAACTTTTTGGCGAGGTAATGAGTATCCAACTAGGTTTGATTTAGTTTTATATATTTGGTATCCTTGGTCAACAAAATATCAAGAATATACAAACAATAAAGAAAGTGTTAGTCAAGATTTAAGATATTTAATAAAAGAAGAAACATGTGATGAAACAATTAGAATAACAATAGAAGAAGGTATTTACTACGAAAAAAATATTGTAGGTTCTCCATCACAAAATGTTTTTAATTATAAAATAAATCAGTTTAGTGGAAGATATATTTTTGTATGGTCATATCAAATTTATCAAAAAAATGGTTTATATGATACTTACACACCAGCACAATATTTTTATAATTTTGATAACAACAACATGTATGTTCCAAATATTGAAATTTTAAATATAACTGATTATGTTAGTGATGAATTTATATATGACCCAATGAAACCAATAATGACATTTATAAAAGGTATCTCTAATGAAGATATTGATGGTAATGAAACTAACATAGAATATAACAAAATAAATTTTAAATTAAATAATATGGATATAAATAATTTTAATAATTTTATAGAAAAACATAAAAAAAGTTTAGAAACGCAAAATAGTTCAATTGTTAGTATTTCAATAAAAATTTTTATTTGGACACCGAATAATGAAAAAGAAACAAATAGTGATGGATGGAAATTACCAGATGATTATTTTGGCGTAGATGATAAAAGAATTACACAAACACCATATTTTTTCGAAAATAATAATAGAAATTTGATATCAAATATATGGGACCCATATTATGATAACGATTCTGGTGAAAGAAATTTTGGTTTTAATGTAGATGCTAGTGGTACGATTGTAAAAGAATTTTTATATTATAAAGATTATTTTAATGAAAATGATATTGTATTTGATATTTCATTTGATTCAATATTTTTAACAGAAAATGATGAAAATACAACAAATTATATAAATAACACAGATATTCCAAACCCATATTTATATAAAAAAAATGGCATATATGGTGTACCATATATTTCTAGATGGGAATATACTATAAAAGAAGATAAAACATTTATAAATTCCACAAATGTATCTGTAAATAACATTAATATGAATAGTAGTTATGATGTTGGTAATTCACTTATTACTTATTCGGGTAATTATCCTATAAATTTTTATGATGAAGGAGGTGCTAATGGTATTTATGGTTTAAGTATAGACCGACAAATAGTTTTTGATGCAGGAGAAAATAAATTAATTTGCTTACAAATTAATAATTTCAACTTTAATCAAACTATAACTGGAACAACAGTAAATATGTTAGATAGATTAAGTTTATTTGTATCAGATGATAATATTAGTTTTACCCCAGTTCAAATAGACTGGATGTATAGAAGTAGTAATTATGGAAATGATAATAATGGTGATGAAAATGGCCCAGATTATTTAAATAATTTAGCAGGATGTATTTTTCCAGCAAATAAAACAATGGCTTTAAAAACAAAATATAGCACAACAAATATATTACCAGATGCTTCATTTAACAGTTTAAGTTTAATTAATTTAGGTAAAAGATATGTAAAATTTCGTTTTGTTTCTTCAAGTTCATCAATTGTAAATAATGATGGTTGGGATATTAAAATTTTCAATTGCAATTTAGATAATATAACTTATTTATCAAGTAAAGTAATTTATCAAGAGGGAGGATTAGGTAATACATCTGTAGATTTTAACTATAAATTTAGTATAAATAGTGATATATATTTAGAATTGGATAAAACAATAAAACAAGAAAATCCTGGTATTTTAGATTTTAAAGATTTTAAAAATAGTGGTGTATTTTTAGGATTTACACGTAATAAATCTTTTTATATTATTAAAGTAAATAATATTTTATGGCAATTTGTTATAAAAAAACCTCCAGAAGGGTATAAATTTGATTTATTAGATGAGTTTGGAAATAAAACAGGTGAAACAAAAGCAGTTTTAAATAATTATATTTATACTGAAGATTTTCAGGATTTAACTTTTAATGAAAATGTAAACGATAACACAAATATAAGTGGAACAAATATGAGTTTTGAAGAAACACTAGAAAGTACTTCTTTTGATGGTGGTAGAAAATATATACTTTATATTAGACGTTCAACAGAAAAAGAAAAAGAATATTTTGAAAGTTTTAATCGGGGTAGAATTACACAAATAGAAACAAATCAAATAACGAATAGGGCTTCAGATTGGTATCCAATTGAAACAAATTTTCAATTATCCAATAATTTATTACATTATGCTACACTCTTTAATACAACTGTTGTAGAGTTAGAAGAAGTTGATGAAGATACAGATACAAGTAAAATAGAAATAGATCCTTGTGGTTTATGTAGAACTATTACAAAAACTAAAGAAGAAAATAATAGAAATATACGATATTCCAATGCAGTTAAAATTAATTTTAGAATGGCTTCACGTGTTAGAACTAATATATGTGATTAAATCATTTTATTATATATTATTTATATAACAAAATGGTAAAAATGAATTTAGATGAAATAAATATATTAAATAGTGAAGGTGGTAATTATAGTATAGAATTTTTTTTTTTTAAAAATAATTTAATTAATTTAATACTTTTAAATAACAATTTAAATAGTAAAGTTTTGCAAAACGATTTAGATTTAGTATATATAAATTTTAAAACAAATTTTACTATAAAAGAATACAAAGTTGGAAGTGTAAATATTATGTTAGATGGTATTATTTGTCAAAAATCATTAATTTATAAAAATTTTAAACAGGGTTTTACATCATATAATATAATTTCATATAAATTAAATAATAATTGGGTAAGTGAAAACAATTTTAAAAGGGGTCAAATATATTATAATTTAAAGATTACAAGTGATTTTAAGGGTATAAATAATAAAACAGAAAATGAATTTATTATTAGACCAAAAGTAAAATTTTTAAATATTACTAATTCTGTTGAAATTAATTTGGATAATTTGTTATATTTTCCAAATAAAGATATGATTATTGGTTATAAAAATGATTTTCAAAAAAATATTTTTACTTATATACCTCTGTTAAGAGGATTTGAAGAAATAACTGTAACTATTAGAACAAAAAATACATCAAAACAATATTTATTTTTAGAAAATAATAATAGTTTTACTATTCCAAAGCATGACTTATCAAAAAATTTATTAGAAACAAATATCAATACAAGAACTTTAGATATTACAAAAAAAGAAGTTATTGATGCTTTAACTAGTAAATTTGAAGAAATTGAAATTAAAATAAAATCCAATACAAATTTGTATAATTATGATTATGATAGTGGATTTAGTTTATTTAAATTAAATATTATAAGTTTAAGATTTTTTAATAATTTTTCTCAAAATCAAAAATTCAATAAAATATTAATAAATACAAATACAAATCCTAATATTGATCGTATATATCGAGATGAAAGACTTGATAGTGGTAGAGAATATTCACCACCATATATTTGGGGTGAAAATTTAGTTTTACATACCAAGGATTCATATTTTGATATGAAAATAGCAGGGATTACACAAGCACGACTATCAGAATTAAATTTTGAAAATATAAAACTAGACATTCTTATTATTAATAATAATGAAAATGTTATTGATATATTTTTACATATACCTACTTCAAATTCATATAAAATTTATAAAAATACTGATGATTATGAAGATATTGAATATAATAATAATTATTTTCAAATAATACCTAAAGCAAAAAATATAGCACAAGGTTTAAATACAACAGTAAGTGTAAAAATTTTAGAAGCTAACAATAGTTTATTCGATAATATTTTAATAGATGATATTGAAATAAAAATAGCAGGTATTAAATCTAATATTTCAAATATTTTAATAAATTTAAATAAGTTAAATTTAGAGACAGGAGAGTTTGATAATAGTTTATCTGGACCTAATTATGAAACAATTTATTCTGAAAGTCTTAGGATTAATACGGTTGATGATGATTTTTTTAATTTATTAGCTATTAGAGATAATGATAATTTTATAGATCCTGATACAAATGATATTAATGAATTGTTGGGAAAAAATCCAAAAATTAATGATTTGCTTGAAATTGTTACAAGAAGATATAAAATAAAAGTAATTGATAATACTAATAATTATGATATACTATTAGAAAGAAGTACACTTGATGATAAAGGAATTATAGATATTGATAGAAAAAGTTTAATATCACCATTAAATCCAAATATTAATGTTATTGAATTAGAAAAAATATTTTTTGATTTAAGTGATATTAGTATGTTTAAAAAAACAATAAAATTTTATAAAGACATAACTTGTAAAAATGAATTAATTTATGAAAATTTTATTGAACATGCAAAATATTCAAGGAATTATATTTCTGGAGAAAATGGTAGTAATGTTATAATTGAAATACCATATATAGAAAATAATGAATTAGGTATTACTGAAATAAATAATAAAATATATTATAAAATTATTGATGTTAATAAATCAAATCCAAAAACATCACCAGTTGGTTTTATAAATATTATTTTTAGAAGAAGATTACATCATGGTGAAATAGACATTGAAGATATATTGCCTAATCAACAAAATAGTGGATTAGTTAAATATATTAATGAGGGCTTACTTTTTTATGATCCAGGTGAAATAAAACCTAGAATAGATATATCGTTTAATAAGCTTTTTACATCAAATGTAAAAACTTATTTTGTTTATAGTAATAATATTTTTAATAATTTAGAATACAAAGATATTGATGATGGTACAATAACTTTATCAATGAATAATGTGAATAGTTTTATTGGTGATAATATGTTTGTTACAGAAAATACATTTAATAAATTTGAAGAAGCTTTTTATGTAGAAAATAAAGATATGATTGATGGTTCTATAAGAATTGGTATATCTTTTGTTGGTAATAATAACTTTAATAATGCATTATTTGAAAAAAATGGAGAATATATATCTGTAAAACAATATCCAAGCGATATAGAACAAACAGAAATATACAAATCAAATTTAAATAATACAATAAATAATACAAATTATATTTTATATGTTACAAGTAGATTTGCTGAAAGTAATCAACCAAAAAAAGTTGATTTTATGATTAAATATGGCAGTTATAATTCAAGTGACTATATATCACAACAATTTCTTAAAGAAGATAAATTAAGTTCTGATTACAATGGTGCTACTTATGATAATTTATATTTATGTGGATATGTAAAAAATAATATATTATATGTTTCTTTAATTGTAATTATGGAAACTAATAATATCATAACTTATTTTAATAAAATAAATGAAAGTGAAATGCATACAACAAAAAATGAAATATTAATTGGAGATATTTTTTTAAAATTGGCTCAATATAAAGACGCGACAAAAATTTCAGGTCAAATTTCAGATATAAACACAAAATATTATTATAATAGTAATTTAGATTCTTTAAAATTAGGATATGTTAGAAAAGCATTTAATTTTATACCAAAGATTAAATCTAATGAAAACAACATAGAAAATTGTATATTATTTCAACCTTTAAATAATTATTTTAATAAAGATAATCACTCACTTCAAAAAAATGAATATTTAGTAGCTTTTTTTGAAAGTAAACATGATGGTTTTAGAAATGTAGAATATATATATTTTTTTAAAATTATTTTAACACATTATAAACCACATTTTTCTTTTGTTGGAAATGATTCTAAAGGTAGAATTGTTAATACAGAAAATATGAGTGATGTTTGGTATGGTACTGGTACAAAGCATGGATTATTTTTAACAAAACCCATCGATTTAATAAATATATATTTAAATAAAAAAAATGCAACTACTTTTGTTACTGATAATGATAATGTTATTAATACTCCAAATGAAAATTTTTATTTAGATGATTTTATATTACCAGTTTTTGATAGTAATAAGTATAACAACTTTAGTATTGAAGTAGATTATATACGAAATTTATATGAAGATGCACGAGTAGATTTTAAAATTTATAAACAAAATAATATATTAATCAATCGTTTTTCTGTTTATAAACGTGATAATTTATCAAATTATAGTAATATATTTAATAGACCAATACCTTTTGAAATAGACCCATCAGGACAAATTATTATTGCTCTTTCTGGTATTGCTAATTTATCATCTTTAAATGAAAGAATAGAAACACCATATATTTTAACATATCAAATAAATAATAGATTATCAAATGATTTTATAGGTAAATTAACAGAATCAAAAAAATTTTTTAATTTTACAGAAACTTTTGGTCAAGTAAGAACTTATACTAAAGGAGAAAAAACTGTTTTAAATATTAAAAAATTTAGAACACCTTTAAAATTAAACGATAATGAAACAGATTTATCAAAAAATGAATTTAATAATTTCTTACAAAATAATAATGTTAATACTGTAATAAATAGACAAAGTGATTTTATTTTAAAAAAAATTAAACATCAAGATCGTCGTGTTGATAGTGATAGATTAATTAAAACAGGAATAGGAAAAATTATATACAAAAGTGAAGAATATAATTCATCTGGAAACATTGATATATCTAGTGCATATACTGGTATATTTGGTGATCCAATAAACTTTAATGTTGTAAATCTTGGAACAATTCAAAATATTCAATCAGAAATAATAAATAATAAAGAAGTAAATTTAAAATGGGACTATTTTAATGACAACTTAACTGTAGAAATATTGTTTGTTGTTTATAGAAGTCAAGATAGTACAACTGAAAAAAAATATATAGAAATTGGTCGTACAAAAAATCGTTATTTTAGAGATTACACTGCTGTACCATTTTTAAAAGTATTTTATAAATTAGAATCAATTGCGATGTGGCGTGGAATAGAAATGAATACAGGAACATCATATCATTCAACTTTTATTTGTGAAAATAATAATTTTAAATTTGGAAGATATAATAATACTACAGAAAACCCCAAATTATATAAACCTATTAATACAAGTTGCAATAAAATTGGTATGGAAGGAATAAGTAAAACAGGTAATTTATTCCCAAATTCTGTAACATTAACAAAAAAAGAATTATATACAGAATTATCTCGTGCAAAGTTTAGACCATTTAGATAATTTCTAAATCTTCAATGTTCCAATATTCAATCTTTCCATTTGGAATATTTCTTCTAATTATAAATGGGATTGCTTTTTGCTCTAATTCTAATTTAGCTATTGTAATACCATCTATAATATGCGATGGTATATCTATAAATGGTTCAGCACCCGAATTAATTTGTGAAGACCTAATTCCTAAAACTTTTGCCTTTTCATATCTAGTTAGTATTGGTAAAGTAGTATGATTTTCATCAACAATATTATCTTTACTATCTCGTTTAATTTTTGTCAATGAATCTAATTCAGCATTATTAATATTTTTTATTTCTGGGTGAAATTTATATAAAATATCATTTTCAATATAATCTTCTAATTTAATTAGTTCTTCATCATCGTCATCATCATCATCATCATAATCATCCAAAAAAACAGATTTTTGTTCAGCTTTTGATTCTGGTTCTAATTCATCTGTTTTACCAATAATATCTTCTAACACTAGAGGAGCGGTTTCTTTATTTTCCATAATAAATTAATACTATATAATAATTTTAATATAAAATTATTATATTTTTATTTCAATTTAATTATTTTTCCATGAATAATCACACGTATTACATAAATAAATATATTTCATATTATTATTATCATACCTCAAAAATATTATTTCGTGTCTATTATCTTCGCCTTTTTCTTCACCAACCTGATTACTTGGACAATTTACATTTGGACATTTCATGTTACTAATCCTCGGTAATGTTGGGTCTAATTTAGTATATTCATTTATAATATTGGCATAATTTTGTTTGGTTTTTTTTATATGTGTTTTAGAAACACATATGATGCCATCATCATTCGTTATATTATCATCAACATTACCGCATTTTCTACAATAGTATATAAGTTTATTAGTATTTTCTTTAGAAATTTTTAGATAATACATGTTTTCGCATTTTGTACAAAAATTCATATTATTATTAATATAATAATATATATTTTTTTAAATTTCAATTTTAACATTTAATTAACGGAATTAGTAAATCACATAGTTTTTTATAATTTATATTTACGTCCATCGAATATAATGGTATTCTAAAGTTAATATCTTCATCTTTTCCATCGTTAGATGCGTTCATTATTATTAAATATTCTTCTATTTTATTTTTATTTTTTTTTAATACTTCGGTAATATCATTTTCAAATATTTTTATGTAATCTTTACATATTGATTTATTTAAAATATCATAAATAGCAATTTTGATATTTGCCCATTGTATTATTTTATTATAAACATTAAAATATTTATATGTTTCTTTAATCCCAGGTTCATTTAGTAATGGTTTATTATGTAAAAGTGTTATTAAAGTAAGTAATATTGTTTTAATAGTTTGACAAGATGTCCATTGTTCACCTCTCCATGTATTTAATAAAGATAAACAAACTTTACCACTTCTATATAGATTTGGGTGAAATCTAACATTATTATTATTTGTTTGAAAAGTAACTTTTGGTGGAGAAAATGGATAATCTTTAGGATAATGAAATTTAAAAAAGTAAAATCCATGTCTATAAATAGTATCATCTGGTCCTATTATCATAGCATACCCCTGTAACATATTATTTTCATTATGTTTGTAAAATATCCCATCTTTATCCAATGGGTTTTTTATTATTTCTAAAACATCTTTTAAAAGTCTTTTTTGATTTTTTTTATTCATCTAGGTATAGTAAATATTATTTTATTTTTTTTAAATCATTTCAATAAGAAATGAAAACTAAAATTGAAAAAAAAAAATATTTGAAAAAATATTAGAAAATAATTATTCTGATTATATACATATGAAAAATAATATACTATTAGGATTTTTGAATCAAAATAGAAGTAGTAAAAATGATATTACAACTCATACAAGGATAGGAAATAAAGATTTAAATATTCCTGGAGGAGCATATAGTTTAAATTATAATGAGCAAAAAACATTTGACAATTTTGTTAAAATTTATACAGAACAGGTAGTAAAAAAAGGAAAATATGAATATTTAACAGAGTTACAAGATAGGGAAAATGGAGGACCTATATTGATTGATTTAGATTTTGAGATTAAAAAAACAGAAACAGAGAGATTTTTAGACGTTTCTATTTGCTTTGATATGATTGATACATATATCGAAAATTTATTTACATATTTTGAATTTGAAAATGATGATGAATTTGAAATATTCTTATTAATGAAAGACGCGATGAATTTTGAAAACAATGATTATAATAAAGATGGTGTTCATATTCAAATTAATTTACTTATGGAACATAGGGAACAATTATTTTTAAGAGAAAAAACAATGAAACTTATAAATGAAAATATAATTGTTCCAAGTGGTTGGACAAACTTTTTAAAAGATGACGTAGAAAAGATTTTTGATAAAAGTATTTCATCTGGTATGACAGGATGGTTGTGTTATGGTAGTAGAAAACCTGGTGGAAAACCATATAAACTTGTCAGTAAATATAGAGTTACTGTAAATGATATTAGTGAAGATCCAGTTGATTACAGTATTGAAGAAGTTACAGTAAATAAAAAAGATTATGGTAAGTTATTTAAAGATTTATTGATAAGAAATTGTCCTCATAAGAAAATAAAACTTAAAGAAGAATATAGAAAAAAATTAGAAGCCAAGCCAAAAAAAGCTGTTAATAAAATTATTATAAAAAAAAAATAAAATAGGTTCTAGTTTAATCTTACAAAATTTTAAGGATATTAAAAGTGAAGAAAATTGCAGGAATATGATGGAAATTATTTTAGAAAATGATATAACATTAAATATTAATAAGATAGAAGAAATAAACAATTATTTAAATAAATGTATTGGTGCGGAATATTATGAACCATATACGGAATGGATAAGAATTTTATGGGCATGTAAAACAATAGATTTAATGTTATATCCATTCTTTTTGAATTGGTCTTCTCAATCAAAAAAATTTAATTGGGATGATACAAATAATATTGAAACTATTTTTGAAATATGGGATAAAGCTGAAAGTAGAGGATTAACTGAAGGTACTATTCGGTATATAGCTAGAAAAAGTAATCCAGAAGAATATTTAAATATTAGAAATAAAAGTACAAATTATTTAATTACTCGAACAACAGAAGGTGGTGGAACAGATTATGACATTGCTTGTTTAATAAAGCACTTAATGTATGATAATTATCGCTGTACTTCTATAAAATCAAATTTTTGGAAAGAATTTAAAAATAATAGATGGCATGATTCGGAGTGTGGGACTGGGTTAAGACAAAAGTTTTCAGACCGTATTTCACCACTATATCTTCGAAAACAACAAGAAGTTATGAGAATAATTAGAGACGATGATAATATAAGTCCTGAAACTCAAAATAGATTAACAAAAGAAGCTGCAACTTATAATAAAATTTCTCTACGATTAAGGGATTCAGGGAAAAAAAATAATTTAATGGTAGAATCTAAACAATTGCATTATGACCCGTTACTTGAATCAAAACTAGATGAAAATCCAAATTTATTATGTTTTGAAAATGGTGTTTATGATTTTGAAAATAAAATTTTTAGAGAAGGTATTCCTGAAGATTATATTTCAAAGTGTACAAATATACGATATGTTTCCATTGATAAAAATAATCCATCACATATTATCACAGTCAATGAAATTAATGCTTTTATGAAACAATTATTTCCAAATGATAAACGTAGAAAATATATGTGGCAACATTTAGCTTCATCACTTCTTGGAACAAATACAAATCAAACTTTTAATATTTATACTGGTGTTGGTAGTAATGGTAAATCAGTTTTGGTTCAAATAATGGGTATTATATTAGGAGATTATAAAGGTACGGTACCCATTAGTTTAATTACACAAAAAAGATTGGGTATTGGCGGTACTTCTTCAGAAGTAGCACAATTAAAAGGAATTAGATATGCGGTTATGAATGAACCTTCAAAAGGAGATGTTATCAATGAGGGTATAATGAAAGAAATTACAGGTGGTGACCCTATTCAAGCTCGACAGTTATATAAGGAATCTATAACATTTATTCCACAATTTAATTTAGCTTGTTGTACAAACACCCTATTTGATATCAGGAGTAATGATGAGGGCACTTGGAGAAGAATTAGAGTTGTAGAATTTGAATCAAAATTTGTAGATAATCCGAGTACTAATCCTAAAGATAATGAATTTAAAAAAGATAAGTCTTTAAAGAAAAAATTTAAAACATGGGCACCAATATTTGCTTCTATGCTTATTGAAGTTGCTAATGAAACAGGTGGTGTTGTAGAAGATTGTGAAGAAGTGTTAGCAGCAAGTAATATGTATAGAGAAGATCAAGATAATTTTGCTAAATTTGTTAAAGAAAAGATTAGACCATTTAAATTTGACCCAGAGAGGCCAAATAAAAAAGATTCAAAGATTTCTAAAACAAATATCATTAATGAATTTAAAGAATGGTGGAAAGTTAATCAACCGGGAGTAAAACCACCAAAAGCACAAGAACTAACCGATTACTTAAACTTAAAATTAGGAACTTATAAAAATAGAGGCTGGAAAGGTTATGAAATTGTTCCTGAAGAATATATTGATGATGATGAAGATTTTTAATAAATTTAATATTTAATTAATAATAAATTTATTTATGATTCATTTTTTTCATTGGATTTTTCGGTAGATTTTTCAGTAGATTTTTCAGTAGATTTTTCAGTAGATTTTTCTTTAGCTTTTTCTGCAGCTTTACTTACTTCTTCTTTCATTTTTTTTGTTTTTGATTTAACAGTATTTACAATATTATCTTTTACTTTTGAAATATTAACTAATTCATCTAAATTATTTAGATTTGCTTTATTTAAAATAAATTTAAAAGCTAAAAATAACAAAACAACCAACGTTGTTGTTAAAATAATCATTGACATATATAAAATATCTAATCTTCTATGACCAATGACATTTATTAATTTTTCATATGTAAAATTAATTAAATAATTTGGTATTATAAAAAGTAAAGCAAATAATAGATATATTTTTTTTTCCTTATATCGTTTTTTATATAATACAGTAATTACTAATGCTGCAATAAAAACATAATATAATTTTTTTAAGTAACCTATTATAGTTTTTTTAACGGATGCATCTTTATCATAAAATTGTGTGATTCTTTTATTAATTTGCTTTTTTCGCAAATTTATAGAATATTTCTTTTTAATATTATCTTTTTCATCAGTAATTATATCATCCGCATTTTTTAAAGAATTTATCATACCTAATTTTCGTTGTATTTCATTTGATAAAGAATTGGCTTTTTCTTTAATATTATTCACATTTTGTTTTGACAAATTTATTTCTTGTTCAATTGTTCTACTGCTATCTACAGTATAATCACGTGGTTTTTTTGTCATTTTTTTTATATCTATTTTATCGACTAATCTGTTAAGTACGTTCATATTTATAGTTTCAAAAGGTTCTATATCTGCTAATTTATTTTTAATATTTGCATTTTTTAAAATTTCTAAACCTTTTTTAGCTTTTTTCATATCTAAACTTTTAAACAACTTATTAATATTATTTGAATTTATATTAATATCAAGTTTAGATATTTGAGAATTTAATTCATCAAAATCAATATTTTTTACTATTTGGGTAAGATTATTTTTATCTAATTTCATTAATATATATATATAATAATTAAATTAATAAATTTTATATTAATGAAAATGAAAGATTATTTTTTGTATTTGTATTTTGCTTACAATTTTTTTTTAAACAAGTTGATTGTCTAGGAAAAACATCCATGAAATTACTAAACCCATCAATATTAGTTTTGTTTGCTGCTTTTTTTGCTAATTGTTGCAAAGATGGTTTGTTACATCCGATACCAAGAACTTTTCGAAGTGATAATGTATTTTTCTTTTCAGGTGCAACAGTTGGGGGCATTTTACCAGGTTGTCTAAACTTACTGTAGTCAATATTATCCCTCCTAAAATTCCAAAACATTCTTTGTAATAATAATAATAAAGTTATTGAAATAGTGATTACAACTAAAATTTTTGTTAACATAGTTGGTAATATATTTTTAAAATTCAAAAATGTAAATATTAAAACAAAAAAAGAAGCATAAACAATTGTTTTTAACATTGATCTATGTTCTATATTTTTTTCAAATTCGTATTCACCTATTTGAGCTAATCTTGTTTTATTATTTTTTTCTGCTTTTAGTTTTTTTAATTTTTGATTAGCCATTTCAAGTTCTCTACTTAAATGACCAGACATTTCATTTTGATTTTTTAAATGTCTTGTATTATATGATATTTCACCTGTAACATTTGTGTATAAATTTTTTAAATCTTTAAGCAATGTTGAACGTATACTTTTAACACTATTTATTTTATCTGTAATTTCTTTTTTTCTATCAGCTGAAGCTGTTTTGTCACTATTTACTTTTCTTAATTCATCAAATAAATATGTTTCCATTACTTGTAATTGTTGTAAATCCATTTGTAGTTTTTGATGTTTCTCATCTAAATTTTCTTCATATCTTCTTCTATTATAAGGCCGACTCATAATAATATATATATATTATTATGATATAAAATATTGTTTTATAAATCTTTTATTTTAATTAATGCTGTAAATCCAAAAGCTATTGCTAATATCAACCATACATTGTTTCTTATATCATAAGCTCCTTTCTTTAAAACACCATCTTTTACACGCATATTAAGTGTATCTTTTTTAGTTTTTGAAAAACTATTAATTTGATCTAATAAAGAATCATATTTTTCACTATTTGTTCTAAATACTCTTTCTAAATTATTTTTTGATTTGGATAAATTAATATTAAATGCTTTTAAACTGTTGACTAAACTAAACATTTCATTAGACATCTGAATCATATCTTTATTTATTCTAACTATTTCACTATATTCCATAGGTAAATTATTAACAGTAGATTGATTAGACAAAGGTGCGTTTAAACAATTATTTATTTGACTTGTACCATTTAATTGATAGCAACTTTTATAATTTTTATTTTCTCTGTGTGCTACAGGTTTACCAAATTTTCCTCCACCACATGCACAACAACCATCAATTAAAGTAACACCATTATCATCTTTTCTATTATCATGATTTAAATAATATTCATAGGCTAAAATAGGTTCTCTTTTAGATGGATTGCATTTATTTTGTGAAACAACTTTTCGACAACTATTATTTTTGTTATCTTTATATGTATTTTTACATTCTAACAAATAAGGTCCTTTTAATTCGCATCCTACTTCACATGCAAAAATACTTTGTTTATTTGTCTTTTCTTGATTACATTTTACTTTACAATTATGAACAACTCCTTTGTCATTATCATTGTCAGCTTTACCAGAATCTAATCGCATATAATTATTCATTAATTTTTTATATCTAAATGTATAGTTTCTCAAAAAAGATGCATATTTTCTTTGTAAATATTTAAATCTTTTAAGTTTTCTTTTTACTATTCTTGCTTCTTGTTTACTAAAAGATTTTAAATCAATACCAAATTCTCTTCCTATACCTGTATACCCTTCTTTATTTTCATGCATATTTAAATTATTTGTTAATTCTAGTATTTTTTGGTTTCTTTTATTTAAATGATGTAAACCTTGAAGCATTGCAATATTATTTTCATTTTTTGTTTTTTTTGGGTTTTTTTGTTTATCTTCCATAAAATATTTATAAATCTTATCCATTTATAAATATATTATATATTTTTATTTTTTTATCATAACAACGTATAAAGCAACTAGTGTTGTTAAACTAGCACCCCAAGCTAAATAATTTAAGTTGACTGATTTCACACCATATGTATTATCTCTTATATTACCATTTAAAGCAAAAATTTCTTTTTCTAAAGCGTCAATTTTATTTCTTTTTCTTTTTAATACATCAACCTCATAATCAAATTTTTTCGCTTCTTTTCTTATTCTACTATCAGAACTATCTACACTAGATTTCATATCATTTATTATACCTTTCATTTCTTTTGCCTGTTCTTTCATCTCAAAATTCAATTTATTAAGTTTTAATTGTGAATTTTGCGCTTGAGAAGGACATACATCAGCAGGACCTAATTCGTTACTATTATCAATTAAATCCCAATTAGCACCATCAAGACCGTAATGCACACTTGTACCACAACTTCTATGTTTATTATTTGGGTCCTTAAAAAGGTATTTACTACCTAAATCATCTATCCAAGCAATAGCACCCGTATTGTTATTTTTAATTTGAACACTACCATTTAATATATGTTGGTCATTGCACCTTTGCACACGAGCACCAAAAACCGAGTTATATTCGTATTTTAAAGGTTTTCCTTTAGTTAAACTATTAAATTGTGATCTAGTTAATGTTATATTAGGCTTTGGGCATTCGTAAGATTTAAATCTAGAAGTTTCATAAAATTCATCCAAAGTTTTTCTTCCAGCATAAGGATTTTTTATTTCTCTCAAAATACCAACATTGTTTACAAAATATATTTTATTTCCAAATTTAACTGTTTTTCCAAAAAGATTGAAAACATCATCTTCAGAATTTAATTTTTTATTTATAAGTTTTTCATATTCTAAACCATATTCACTTACTTTCCCACTATATTCAGCAGCAATTTCTCTAACTCTTCTAGCATTTTTTTTTGTATTTTCAGTACTAAATCCCTCTACAAATTTTTTATTTTTAAATCTGTTTTTGTTTTTTAAAAATTTATTTCCTTGTAAAATGTTATTTGAATTCATCTTTACATTAAAGTTAGAAAAACTTATTGTTTTAATATTTTATAAACAAATAAACCAATTATACCATATGATAAAAAATAATAAATAATATACATATTATCTACAATATTTATGTCATACTGATTTTCTTTTAATATATGTGTTCCACTACTTTCGTTTTTTAAACTAATAGATTTACTTTTTTCTTCATTAAATAAATTTTTTTTTTTTTCAAATTCTTTATTAGTTTTTTGTCCTTGTGCATCTGTTTCAAAATTAATATTAACTAAATTATTATAATTAGTAATAGCATTATTTTCATTTTCGCGTAACATGTCTAATAAATCTTTATATTTTAAAGAACCATTTGATCTTTTTTCATAAACTCTTTCTTGTAATATATTTTTGTCTAAATAAAATTTTTTTAATATATCCAGTTGTTGCAAATATATATTTATGTTATTTTTAATATCTTTTAATTCTTTATCTGCGTCACTCATAATATATATATTATACTATTATTTTAGTGACATAATCTATAATTATATGAAATAATTGATGTTTTACTAGATCTTGTAATTTCACATAATTGTCCAGGTCTTAATCCTATAGTTTTTGCTATAGGGTCAAATCTTGATATTTCCTGCCATTCACTATCATTAATAATATTGAATTTTTTGTACATTTCTTTTTTTTCTTCATCATTTAAAATTCTATGCTTGGGAACCATACAATGGTCTAGTATATTAAACATTAATTTTTTCATATTAATTATATTCACAAATATATTGTATTTTATATATGTAATTCGCATATATTCTTCTAAAGTATCATTTATATTTTGATTTCTAATTATAATTAGTAATTCATCATCTGGTTTTAAAACGTCTTCAATATTAAACAAATCATCAACATAATCATTCATATGATTTTCTCTTAATTTATTATTAATATGATATTTTACATAAATTTTATTACCAGATTCTTTTTCCAATAACATGTCTAATTGATTTTTATTATACATTATTTGTACTTCATTTATGTTAAAGTTTTCCCAGTCTTCTGTATTGTAACCTCTGCTTTTTAAAATATCAAGTAAAATTTTTCTTGATTTAAATATTTTTGCAGAAATTGCACTGAAATTTTTTTGATTGTTCATTTTATTTAATAATATAAACATATATTTTTAAATAAATTTTTTCAATTTTAATGTTACAATATTTAGTTTTCATCATCACTATTTACTTCTTCTTTTTCTTGTTCTACATCATTTAATATAGTTAATTTTGGTTTATTTTGATTTAAAACAACAGATGTTGTTTTTTCTTCTTCTTCATCATCCTCATCCACATCTTCTAATTCTTCTTCTTCTAATTCATTTTCATATGGCTCGTAATCAGGAGTATGTGAACCATATGGTGGTGAAGGAGTTGTAGGTCCATAAGCAGCTCTTGGAGATAAACCTTGAGCAACATCTCTATCTGGAGAAACTTCTGGAGAAGACAAAGATTGAAAACCTTTTTTATTTTCTTCTGCTATTCTTCTAAAATATTCTGGTGTATCTTGATCATCGAAAAAATTCTCTCTAGCTTTTTTTAATTCTTCTGTATCATCCAACATTAAATCAAAACTATCTGGTGAAATATTCTCTCCCATTTTAAGTGTTCTAGAAGGAAAATCTTCCACTCCTCTATAAAATATTTCACTTAATGGTCTAGTCACAATTTTTTGTGTAATGTTTGGACTAAGTGCTTTAAGTGTGAAAACCCTATTATATTTATCAAATCCAAGTATTTTGTAATCTGAAACAGAAACACGATTATCATCATCCCTTAATTTAACAATACCCCCAATATTTACATTACCATCTTCACTAATAATAAAATCAGCTAAATGTTTATCTAACCCTCTTTCTCGTATAACATTAGCAAATATTAAAGTTGGTCTAAAATTATCATCATCAGAATCAGTATCTGTTCCCTCTCGTTGTTTGCGTGATATTTCATCGTACCTTGTTTTTATTAAAGCACGAGCAATTTCACCAGGGTCAATTTGATTTGGTTTATACAATTTTTCATTAATATCTTCTTCATTATTTTGTTCAATATCTATTTTATCACTAGCAAAATCAATGACACTTTTAATTGTTTGATGTCCCTTATATAAAGTGGTTAGTTTATCAACATTATCTTCTGTAATAATTCTCATTTGAATGTTCATTGTTTTTAGTTCTTGCATTAAAAGTTTAAATGCATACGGTACACAAACAATACTAAAATCTTTACCATGCATTGAATGCTGTACAATATTTTGCTGATTATTTAAATCACTTTCATATTTTAATGGACCATCAATAACTGGACTGAGGAAAATGTTTTTACTTTCATTATAGACCGCTATAGTTCCAGAATTATTACATACAGCCATATAATATTTATCTCCTCTTTCTATCATACTTTCTTTTACAAATTTACTTAAGCCATGTGCAATTAAACAATCTCTGTCCATTTCACCTATTCTAAGACCACCATCATTTGCTCTTCCACCAACTGTTTGTCTAGTTAAAACAGTTCTTGGACCTCTTGCTCTATAATTAACCTTATCTTTTGGCATATGTTTTAATCTTAAATAAAATGTTGGTCCAAAATAAATTTCTGTTTCTAACTGTTCACCTGTCATACCATTATATAAAATTTCATTTCCAGAACTATGATATCCATTATTTCTTAAAATATTACCAAATATTTTATGTCTTGGACCATTATTTACAAAAGCTGTACAATCACTAAATCCTCCTAGTAATGCTGCCATTTTACTTGATAAAGCTTCAACCAAATGACCAATAGTCATTCTACTTGGCATAGCATGCGGATTAACGATTATATCTGGTTTTATACCGTTTGCTGTTGTAGGCATGTCTTCTTCTGGAAGAATTAAGCCAATGGTTCCTTTTTGTCCAGCTCTTGAACAAAATTTATCTCCAATTTGAGGAATCCTCTCTGCTCTTATCCTAACTTTTGCAATTCTATGACCAGCTTCACCTTCTGTAATAAATGATTTGTCTACAATACCAGTTTGTCCTTTTTTTGTTTTTACGGATGCATCGTTAAAATAATCTTCTTCTAAAATATTATTTGTAGCTTTTCCAATAACAATTGTTTTCTCATTAACAATAGTATTTTCCTTTATTAATCCAGTTTCTTCATCTAATTTACTGTAATCATAACCCTCGCGTATACCTAAAACATTATTATTTTCAATATTCATAAATTGCGAATCAATGTTTGTATTGCCTATTTTACTACTTTCTTCATAATCTTCATACATATTGTAATAAGTAGTTCTAAAAAGTCCTCTTTTTAATGAACCACCATTTATAATAACGGCATCTTCAACATTGTATCCACTGTAACACATAATAGCAACCATTGCATTTTCTCCATAAACATGTTCATTGTTTGTAAAATGTTTTAAATATCTACTTTTAGTTAAAGGTAATTGACCATAATTTAAAACAAATGCACTTTTATCTATTCTATTTTGAAAATTAGTATTATATAAAGAAACTCCCTGTTTAGATTGACCACATGAAAATGCATTTCTTGGATAAGGGTTGTTTTCTGGAAAAATAATTTGATTAGCCATTAGTCCAAGTATCAATGATTCGTGTATTTCCATATGAGTTTCATTAGTAATTTCTTCAACAGATTTTTGTTTAAGAAGTATTTTAATACCTTCAGCCTCTGATGGATCAATTAATTCTATGACTCCACTATTATTTTCTAAATCAGCAATTTCATAATTTAAATTGTTATTTATTATTGAATTATCCATATTTAAATTACCATATAACATTGTTCTCCAATCTATAGTATTATTTTTAATGTTTTCCAATATTTTTGAATAACTTGGTTCCTTATTTTCAATATAAAACATAGGTCTACATAATCTACCTGCATCTACCCATAATTGGATTTCATTATGTTTTATATCAAATAATATACTAGTTTCATTGTAAATTAAATTATTTCTTCTGTGTAATTTCATAATTCTTACTAGTTGTAATGGATTTAATGAACAACCAACCCAAGTACCGTTTAAAAAAACTTTTGTTTTAGATGCTAAAATTTGTTTCGAACATTCTTCTAATAATACCAACCCAATTCTTTTTAAATATGGTATAAATGGTTTCATGCTAACACCAATTGTTATTTGAACGGATGTAGCAAGGTGTTTATGTAAGCCAACATTACCACCATCCGGGGAATGTAAAGGACATAAATACCCGTATTGAGTTCCATTTAATAATCTTGGTTCTATCATTTTTGTAGCATCTCCAATATCTAAATTTGTTTTTCTTAATTGACACATAAAAGAAAAAAAAGATAATCTATTTAGTTGTTGTACAATACCAGCACGTTTAGTATGAGAAGCACCTCCCCAATTACCTTTAAAAGCTTTTTTAAAACCATTTTCTACAATTCTTTCACTAAATATCAATTCCTTATTATTTAATATAAGATTTGGAAAGTTTAAATCTTGATAATTAGTGGTATTACTACCTTTAAAATGATATTCAGAGTCAATTTTTAAGAATATATTCGATTTTTGCATCTTATAATATTCAGAAAATAATTGATGTAATAAAATACCAGTATTTTCTATACGTTTAGCATTATATTTATCTCTGTTAGTAGGTAATTCAGCTTTTATAAAAACTAATAAAAGTCTTTTTACTATATATCCTAAATAATATGCTTTATGCTTAAAATTAAGCTCCCCAATATGCGGTAAAAAATAATCCATTAAAATATCAAGAACAGTACTTGTTGTTTTTTGTTTTGTTAATGTTGCAATATAATCCAAAGCACTTTGTTGAGTAAAAATATTTCCAGCATCATAAACAGATGGTATAAATAATTCTAGTAACTCTTCATATTTTTTTAAATCTAGTAAACAAGTTTCAATTATTTCTTTATCAGATATAATACCTAATGCTCTCATTAAAATAAATAAAGGAACAGGTTTTCTAACATTTGGTACATTTACAACTATATTTCCATATGTTTGCCCGGGTTGGTCTTTCATAATTCTAACAGAAAGTGTCCTAATTGGTTTTGAAGCATCTTCTGCCACAGACCTAATTTCAGCAACATGACTATAAACATCATTAAAATTATCTTTAACATATAGAATATTATTTGCTCTGCTTTCTTGTGAAACAATTGCTTTTTCTTTACCATCGATAATAAAATATCCGCCCGGGTCATTTTTACATTCACCTAAATTATAAGAAACGCCTTTGTCTAATTTATTTAAAATACATAAGTAAGATTTTAACATAATTGGAAATTTTCCCAAAAAAACATTTCGTATTGTATCACTAGTTTCATTTACTATAAATTTATCTTTTCCTGTTTTACCTTCTTCATTTTCTGTTAATATTTTAAAATCAACATCAATATCGTAATGTATAGGAAAGCTATATGTCATATTTCGTAATCTTGCTTCATTTGGCATCATGTAATGAGTTCTTTCTTCATTATTAACATTGTCATAAATTATAGGTTTACCGTAATAAATTTTATCTGCTTCTTTTCCACCAATATATATATCAGCTGTGTATTTGTATAGTTTAGATTCTTCATCATATTCTGTAATAAATCGAATAGGATTATTATCTTTAATAATCTCTTTTAATTTTTCTTTAAAAAATAAATCGTATGAATCTATATGGTGTCTTACTAAAAAATTAGGATTATCTCTAAACATAGAATTAATAACATTAAATTTATCTTCTGTATTCATTTATATATAAACTCTTGTATTATTTTTTTAAAATATAAATTTTATAATATATTTTAAAAAATTATCTTAATTTTAATAAAGTATATAATAATAATCCTATACCAATAAACATAAGAATAAATGGTAATAAGACTAATATCCAAGAAATATAATTATATCCCTTGGAACATAATTTTTGTAAAATAAATGTCCAAAAAATGATATATACTATCTTAAATAAGAAATAAATTTTATTATTGCATCCTGATTTTGCTTTAAACATACCAACACAGTAATAGTTTGGGTCATTAGAATTTTGTAAAAATAAAGTAATAAATGATATCAATGATATAACTAAATATATTTTTGCTGGAGTACAGAGTTTAGAAAATAAACCTAATGGTTTTTTAAACATTATATATATATATTATGTTTAAAAAAAATTATTCTTTGTTAAAATTTTTTCCTGCAATAACGGGGTCTGCTGAATCAACGTGTCTATCACCATGCCAAGTTTGTTTTAAATTAGTTAAATGATTTACGCCGTCTCTAGCAAAAGTTAATGCGTTTCCTAAACCAAAATCAATAGCTCTTTGTGAAAACAAACCACCACCGCTCATTTTTGGTATATGATTTTGTGTACTAACAGGATATAAACTTCCTTTTAAATTATAATTATTTCTGGGATAACCTGTAAAAACTTCTCCCATATGACATGCTCTGCTACCACCTCTTTGTTTTCTAGAACGAGAGCGTCTTCTTTTAGACTTTTTTCTTCTTCTTAATGTTTTTTTACAACATCTTTTTGGGCATTTTTTTGGACAACAATTTTTAACGCATTTTTTTTTGTGTTTTAAATAACATTTTTTTGATTTATATTTTTTTCCACAATTATTACATTTACATTTCTTTTTTCTATATCTTCTAGATTTTACCATAATATATATATTTTATAGAAAAAAATATATATTATATTAGTAATGTTTATTTTTAAACAATATCAACATGGGTAAGCATATGTCTTCTACAGCAAGCTTTTGTTAAACCTAAATTATCTAATACTTTACCTTCTGGTGTTTTTTCATTACTATTTTCATTTAAATAAATAACACTATTTGAATTTAGATTTTGAATAATTTTTTCTTTTTTTACTTCTTTTAAATAAAATAAATATTTATCTGCTAAAACCTTTCCACATGTGAAACATTTAATAGGGATAATCATTTTATATAATATTATTATAATTTATTTAATAAGAAATTATTTCAATTTAATTTAAATTTTTTTCCCATATAATAGTATTCATCAATAGGTTTATCGTCTCTTTGAACATTGGGACCCGTTTCAGAACCCGTCATACATTTACTTTTATTTTTTTTGTTTTTAAATTTTGCCCAAACACAACAAGGATATTTCATACATACATTTTTACCTTTTTTATTAGAATTTTCACATACTTTATTTCTATTATTTTCACATTGCGATTCAATGTGAAATTTATGTGCTTTTTTCATATCATCCAAACCTTCTACATTATCAAATAAATAATTATACAATTTTTTTAAAATAACAATTAAAACTATAAAACTAAAAACTACAATAATATCAGCTGTTAAAGAATGTTTTTTTTGAGTAAAACTTTTTATAACTGTATTACTTACTTCATTAAAACTTTTTGTTATTGGTTTAAAAGATTGTAAACTAATATTATTCATATAATTTATATTAATAAAAAAATATTTATTGTTCAACTAACATGTAACCTTTATTTGTTTTCATTTTTTTATGAATTGTTTTATTTTTAGTGAAATCTAAATGACATTTTTTACATATATTTGTTAAATTTGCTTTATGATTTTTGTGAAATGTTCTAATATAATTATTTATATCAGATTCTTCTTGTGGTTCTAAATGATGAATATCAACACCTTCACTATTACAAAATTCACATTTTCCTTTTAATTTTTTCTTATTGTATTTAGATTTTTTTTTATCTAAAATACCATTTAAATTTTTGAAATATTTACTACGCATTTTATTTGCATTTTTTATAAATTGTTCAGGAAATTCAAATGAACTACATACTTCTAGTCCGTATGCATTTTCACCTGAACCTTCTTCTAGTTTTCGAAGATAATATAAAATTCCTCCTTTATTAACAACGGATAAGTGTTTAATTGAAAGAGTAGTATTTTGCATTTTTTGTATTTCTTTAAATTTAATTAATTCATGGAAATGTGTTGCAAAAATAAAAGATGATTTTTTTTTATTTAACCACATTAATACACTTGCAAAAATACAAACAGCACTTGAAGTTTCAGTACCAGAACAAACTTCATCACCTAATATCAAACTATTTTTATCAGCATTATTTAAAAATGTACAAACTTCACTCATTTCCACATTAAATGTACTTAATCCTTTGAATATATTATCATTTCCTAAAATTCTAGTATAAATCGATGTATATGGTTTATAATTAAAATTAGTACAAGGTACAAACATACCAGCTTGTGCCATAATAATAGAAATCCCCAATGATTTTGTTATGCAAGATTTACCAACACCATTAGTACCATATATTAAAATACCGTTTTTCTCTTTACCAATACATATATCATTTGGTTCATAAATTTCATCTTCTTGAATTCTCTCTACTAATGGATGTCTTAAATCGATAGCGTCTACAAATGCTTTTTTTGCTTTACTTTCTATCACTGGTTTACAATAATTATATTTAATGGCAATGTAACATTTTGTAATTACTGTATCAATATTTGAAACATATTTTACAAAATCACTAATTTCATTGTTATATTCAGTTAAATCAATTAAGAAATTATTAAAAACTCCACTTAAAATTTGTCTTAAATTATCTAAATTAGTTTCAAAATCATTATAAATATTATTTAAATAACTACCACCTAATTTAACACTACCATTAATACCACCTTTTGAACAGGTTATAGTATCCAGATTTTTACATATATTATTATTTTTCCATTCTTCATTTTTATCAAGGTAGTTTTTTAAATGTTTAAATCTCGAATTTGTACAATAAAAATAGCATTGAGTTTTATTTGGAATATGCATTTTTACAGTTTTAGATACTGGTTGTTTTTTTTTACTACCAGAGCGAACAAAGTCATTTAAATAATTTAATAATTTATCTTTTTTTTTCTCTATTTGTAAAAATTTATTATTTTTTTGATCTAAAAGAGTAGAAACTCCTTCATTAAAAAAATTTTTTTCAAAATATTTATCTGTAATACTTTCACATACACTTAAATTAATATTAGTTTCTAATAAATTCATTAGTTTTTTTGAAATATCAATAATATTGATATTAATATTTTTATTTAAATATTTATTAATGACATCATCTTGTTTTAATATATTGTGAATTTCTTCAATAATTTTTAAATTTTTATAAAATTCACTTAATTCATTTGGAATAATTTTCTTGAAAATTATTTTTCTATAAAAATACTCTATGTCTTTAATTTTCTTTAATTCACTTCTTAAATAACTATATTTTTCCCAATTGTCTTTAAAATGTTCTATAATATTATATTCATCATTTAAATATTTTTCATCACTTGTTGGGTGTAAAAGTCTATCTTTTAAGTTTCTTCTTCCCATCGGAGTAGAACATTTGTTTACCAAATTATGTACACTAGAATATTGGTTATTATTATTATTACTTATAATATTAAGTTGTCTAATAGAATGATTAGCAAGTAATAATTTATTTTTAATATTATCAAAGACGGGTTGTTGTAATTTATATGTTAGGTCACTACATAATTCAGACATAAAATCCATCAAAAAACAAAAACTTTTTAATGCAAAGCAGCAATTATCTAGTCTTGTTGTTTTTAAAAAGATTTGATAATCAGTAATATTTTTATAATATTTTGTTATAATTTCTTTTTGATAAACGGGACTGTCTGAATGACTTGCTTTTAAGGACATTTCTCCATCATTATTTTGATTAATTAGTCTCAATGTTTTTGGTCTAATATTACAAAAGTTGATAATATTGTTTATATCTTTTTCTTCTAAATTGTGAATAATAATAGTTTCAGTGGGCATGTAAATAGAATTAAACTTTTCAAGTTCATCAAATGTGACACTATCAAAAATATTTTGCCTTGAAATATTATATTCATATAGTTTAACTTTACCAGTAAAAATATCTATTACAGAACATCCAAAATAAATTGAAGGATTTTTTGTTAATAACCCAGAACTTTTATTAATAACATAACAAGCTATGTTATTGGTGTCATCATTTTTCTTTTCATTTGAAAAGTAACATCCCGGTGAAAATATTTGTGATTCATATCTGTTTTTTGGTCCTGAAGTTTTCATTTTTTCTTCAACCCATACAGCTATAGTGTAACCATCGTTAGTTAGAATATTAATATATTTTTCAAGATGATAATCAGTGTGGGGAATACCCCCCATTATAATTTGATACTCAATACCATTTATAATTTTTTTTACATTTTTTTTTGCTTCAGTAATTCTTGTTGTATAAATAAAATCAGCATAATTTGAATCATAATATTCACCAGTTTCTAAATTTTTAAAACCATAACTTTCCCAGAATGAACCACATTGCCACAAAAGAATAGTTTTGTCACCGTATTTTTGTTTATATTCATTTAATTTATTTAAATAAAGGTCAATCATTCTGTCATCAGTTTTACCCATTTGATTTATATCGATAATATAGTTCAAATCATTTCTTTATACTTATTTAAAAATCTTTATTCCAATTATGCATTATATTTTCCTGTGCACTTTTGCCACCTGTATTAAAAATATCACCTGATAAGTAACAATTTGTATATATATCTTTTAAAAGTGAACTTGGAGCAGAACTACCTGCTTTAATTAGTGACCTTTCTACCAAGAATTTTTTTATATCTTTCATTTTCTTTCTTTTTAGTTCTCGTTCATCTTTTTGAACAACTTTTCTAGTTTTTTTGTTTTTAATTAAAATACTTACTTTTTTAGTTTTTTTGTTTTTACCTAATTTAAATCTTTTAATGATTTTTTTATTTTTTATTTTAAACTTTTTATCTTTTTCTTCATTTAATAAATTATTATTTTTCATAAATGATTTTTTTAAATTTTCCAAGTTTATTTTTCTTTCTAAAATATCGTTTTGAATATTTTTTTTTATATTTGTCATTTCTTCATTTACATTTATATTGGTACCAAATTTATTCTCATCTGTAATAACTATTTGATTATTATTTATTTTATTTTGAACTATTTTATTTTTCATATACTGTGAATAAAGTGGTTTTTTACCATTTTTTAATATTCCAAACGGTGGGTCGTTTGAATTAACGCCACCTCTACTGTTATTAATAAATTTTTCATCATGGTTTGTTAATTTTTCTGTTTGTATATTTATTTCTTTACTTTTCTTTTTCTTTTTCTTTTTTTTATTTTTTTTTACAATATCTTCCATAAACTCTACTGCTTCATTATAGTCATTATTAAATGATATAGGTTTTTTATCATTTCTACTATCGTTATTGATATTATTTTTTTTTTTTAAATTTTTTTATCTTGCTTATAAGTTTTTCTTTTAATTTATTTTTTTGAAGATTATTTACTGTTTTATTAAATTTTTTTTTTTTAGATTTTTTTGTTTTTTTTAAATTAAAATATTCAGGATTTACAGAAATAGTTTTTGTACTCATTTTGAGTAAATATAGAAAAAAAAACCAAAATTTAAATTCAAAATATTTAAAATTGATTTAAACATAAATTATTAAATTTATAATAATTTACAAAAAAATGTCTGGTTCAAAATTGACTAAAGAAGATACAGAAAATTTGGGATGGCGTATAATAGAATCATATTTTAAAAACCAATATTTAAATAGATTGGTTAGACATCAAATAGAATCTTATAATTATTTTATTAATTCTCAAATACAAAATACTATTCAAATGTTTAACCCGGTTAATATTAAATCTCCAAAAGATGAAAATGAAGAAAATGGAATTTATTCTTTAGAAATAGAAATTAACTTTGAAAACCTAAAAATTTTTACACCACAAATTCATGAAAATAATGGTGCTACTAAATTAATGTATCCACATGAAGCAAGATTAAGAAATTTCACGTATGCTAGTCCAATGACATTAGATTTTAATATTAAAATTATTAAACGAACTGGTGAAGAATTAAATACTATTGAAACTGTTTTTAAAAAATTGCCTGCAATTCATATTGGAAAAATACCAATTATGTTAAATTCAGAAATTTGTGTGTTAAAACAATTTTCCCATTTAAATACTAATATAACTAAAGAATGTAGTCATGATCCAGGGGGATATTTTATAATTAGTGGTTCTGAAAAAACAATTTTAGCACAAGAAAGAGCTACAGAAAATAATATTATGTGTTTTAATGTGAAAAAAAACAATAATAGATGGTCATGGTTAGCAGAAATTAAATCAATTCCATTAAATAAGTGTATTTCTCCAAAACAAATTAATATTACCATTGCTACAAAAAATTCTGGACATGGACATAGTATTGATATTCATATTCCAAGGATAAAACAACCCATACCTATTTTTATAGCTTTTCGAGCTTTGGGGGTTATTTCTGATAAGGAAATAATAAAATATATATTACTTAATTTAGATGTAAAGAAAAAAAAGAGGATGTTATTTGGTTTAAAAGCATCAATTATTACAGCTAATAAGTATCTCACACAAGAAGAAGCTTTTAATTATATTGTTAGTTATTCTATGTATACTCCTATTAAAATGACAAAAGAAGTGGGTGAACAAAAAAAAGCTGAATTTACAAAAAATGTTTTAGAAAATGATTTATTTCCTCATTGCCAAACAAAGTTGCAAAAGTTATATTTTATGGGATATATGATTAATAAACTATTGCAAACTAGTTTTGGTTGGAGAGACCCTGATGATAGAGATTCATATGTAAATAAGAGAATTGATTTAGCAGGAGTTCTTATCAATAATTTATTTAGAAATTATTTCAATAAGCTTGTAAAAGATATGCAAAAGCAAATTATAAGAGAAATTAATAATGGTTCCTGGCGGTCTAATGATAATATAAAAAATATTATTAATCAAACAAATATTTATAAAATTGTAAAATCAACAACCATTGAAAATGGTATTAAAAGAGCATTAGCTACGGGTGATTTTGGAATAAAAAATACTAATTCATCAAAGGTTGGTGTAGCTCAAGTATTAAACAGATTAACATATATTTCAACTCTTAGTCATTTAAGGAGAATAAATACTCCTATTGATAAGAGTGGTAAACTTATTCCACCTAGAAAATTACATAATACACAGTGGGGTTTTATTTGTCCAGCAGAAACTCCAGAAGGACAAAATGTTGGTGCTGTAAAAAATATTAGTCAATTAGCACATATTACTATTCAAACAGATATTGAGCCAATTTTCCGTGTTCTTAAAAATGAATTGGTTGAAATAAATGAAAAAAATAAAGATTATGATTTTAGTAATAAAGTTAAAGTTTTTGTGAATGGTTGTTGGTTAGGCATTTGTCTTGAACCTGAAAAACTTTATAAAAAACTAAAAAAATATAAACATAAATCTATATTAAATATTTTTACCAGTATAGTTTTTCAAATTAAACAAAAAGAAATCCATATATGTAATGATGCTGGTAGATTAACAAGACCTTTAATTAGAATTAAAAACAATCAATATTTGTTTTCTGAAACAGATATAGAAAAAATAAAAAATGAAAATTTTGATTGGGATAATTTATTTTGTGATGATTATTTTAGTGATACATTGCTAGAATATATTGATCCAAAAGAACAAAATAATTGCTTAATAGCAGTTAAAAATAAAGATATAGTAAAAGAAAAAAATAAATCTAAATCTAAAAATACTGAATTATTTTATAATTACACACATTGTGAAATTCATCCAAGTACTATATTTGGTATTTTGGCAAGTTGCATTCCTTTTCCTGAACATAATCAATCGCCTAGAAATACATATCAATGTGCAATGGGTAAACAAGCGATGGGTACATATACAACAAATTTTATGGATAGAATGGATAAAACCGCATATGTTCAAACATATACAATGAGACCACTAGTTGATACACGTATTATGAATATTATTAATTTAAATAAAATTCCAAGTGGAACAAATGTTATTGTTGCTATTATGACATATTCTGGTTATAATCAGGAAGATTCTCTTATTATCAATGAATCTAGTTTAAATAGAGGTTTTGCTTCTGCAACAATATACCATACAGAAAAAGATGAAGATAAAAATATTCATGGAGATGAAGAAATTCGATGTAAAGCAGATAAAAGTAAAACAAAAGGAATGAAATTTGGTAATTATAATAAATTAAATGAAAAAGGAATTGTTCCAGAAAATACATTATTGGAAAATAGAGATATTATTATTGGTAAGGTTATTCCAATAAAAGAAAATAAAAATGACCCTACAAAATTAATTAAATATAAAGATTTAAGCAAAATTTACAGAACTCATGAAAAATCATATATAGATAAAAATTATATTAATAGAAATGGTGATGGATATACTTTTGCAAAAATTAGAACAAGGACATATAGGGTTCCTCAAATAGGAGATAAATTTAGTTCTAGACATGGGCAAAAAGGAACCATTGGTTTGATTCTTCCTGAAGCAGATATGCCATGTACGGCAGATGGATTAAAACCTGATATTATTATTAACCCACATTGTATTCCAAGTAGAATGACTATTGCACAATTAAAAGAAACATTACTTGGAAAAGTTCTTGTTAATTTAGGACTATTTGGTGATGGAACTAGTTTTGGAGAATTTTCAATAAAAGATATTTGTAAAAAATTAAGAGATATTAATTATGAGAAACATGGTAATGAAATTTTATATAACGGTATGACTGGAGAACAGTTAGAAGCGGATATATTTATTGGTCCAGTCTTTTATCAAAGACTTAAACACATGGTTCAGGATAAAGCTCATTATAGAGCAATTGGTCCTATGGTTGTACTTACAAGACAGCCAGCAGAAGGAAGAAGCAGAGATGGTGGTCTACGATTTGGAGAAATGGAAAGAGATTGTATGGTTTCACATGGAGCTGCTAACTTTATACATGATAGAACATATAAATGTAGTGATAAATATAAAGTTCATATTTGTAATTATTGTGGAATGATAGCTATTTTCAATCAAGAAAAAAATATTTATTGTTGCAAACCATGTGATAATTATGTTTCATTTAGTAAGGTAAATATTCCATACGCGTTCAAACTATTAACTCAAGAACTAATTACAATGAATATTGCTCCTAGGATAATAACAAAAAATAATATTCAATAAATATATAATGTTAGATTTAACAAATATAAATATTGTTGTTTTACTTTTTGTTTTAATTGTTAGCGGAAATTTTATTGCTGAATTATTACCTTGTAGAATTCAATATAGAATGCAAAATGACATGAGATTAAAACATTTTATTGGTCTTTTAACTATATCATTTTTTGTTATATTATCATTAAGTAATTATAAAGATATTTCCAATATTAAAAAATTGGGGTTATCTTTCATGCTTTATATTTTTTTCTTGGCATTTTCAAAAGTTGAGCCAAGAATTTGGTTATATAGTTTTGGATTATTAACTTTTATTTATATAATTAATTTAATAAAAGATGATGTTAAAAATGATAGATATATTTTATTAAATCATTTAGATAAAACAGGAAATATAAATATTTTAGAAAAAATTAGTAAAATTACTTCAATTATTTCTATTATTATTGTTATTGGTGGAGTAATTACATATTATTTTGAAAAAAAGAAAGAATATAAAAAGAAATTCACATTTTTTAAATTTTTTGTAGGAACAACTACTTGCAAACACAATAAAATATACAGACTATTTTAAATTTAAAACAAATAAAATTTTTAATTTATAATATTACATGGAAGAATATTATAAATTGTTAGGAATTGATTCTAACATTTCTAATAAAGACTTAAAAAAAAGATATATTAAGCTAATGAGAGAATCTCATCCTGACAAAGGATATGATGATGAATGGTGCAAAAAAATTAATGAAGCATATCAGAAAATTGTTGATTATAGAAATAATGTAAATGGTTTTGATAAAAACCTTTGTTTGGTTCCAAAAAAATTTCGCGAGATGGGTTTTGATAACATACCAACAGTTGGTCAATATGTTAGAAAATTAATAGAAATGGAAAATAATAAAAAATTAAAAGAAGATGAAAATCTTTTGGAAAATGATACTTTAAAATTACAAGATAAAAAAAAGGATACATTATTTGACCAATTCATCAGCTTATTTTTTTAAATATTTAATTATTTTTTATCTATCCAAGATATTGGTTGAACTCTTTCTTCTTTTGTTTGTTGCCATGATGTTTTTTTAATATTTTGTTTATCAATAGTTTTTGGTTTTAAAATATTTCTTTTTATACTTTGTATTTTATTTTTTCTCAATATATCTTTCACTAATATTTGTGTATAAATTTTACTCATTTATATATTAATAAAATAAAAATTCTGTTTTAATTATATTATTTTTGTAAAAATCAATTTCTAACTCTTTTGGAATATAATTAAAATCAATTATTTTTTGATTTTGTCTATATTTATCTATACAATTTTCTTCTTTTAATTTTAATAAAAATTTTTTTTTATTATTCCACAGTTCTAATGCTGTTTTCTTTCCACATCTTTTAAAAACAGGAGTAATATTATCACTAGTATCGCCAAGTATAATTTTCAAAAATAAATCACATTTACAATTCATTGTCGAATTTTTTGGTGTTCTAATATCTTTATATTTTAAAGTCATAATACTTATATCATCTTCAATAAGTTGCATATAGTCATGGTCTGCTGTAATAATAATTGGTTTATAAACATCTGAATAATTCTCTCTAAATTTTTTTATTACAAGTGCTATACAATCGTCGGCTTCTAATTTATCCTGATATAATATCTTATAAACACCACTTTTTTCAAAAAGTTCGTCATAAGCCATCTTGAAAAATGGTTTTCCGTGAAAATTGGAATAATCTCTTGTTGCTTTATAACCATTTGTGTGTTTATTTCTCCAAATATTACTTCTAGGGCAGTCCTTAGCAACCATAATATAGTAATCATCATTTTTTTTTATTTTAAGTTTTTTTAAAAGTTCTTTTATTTTTTTTGGAAATGTTGAGCGAAATTTTTCTATGAATTCTGGGCATTTTGAAGGGTCTTCTGGAATATCTTTTTTAGTTATTTTATACCAAGATAATAGTGCATAATATCTATGAAATATAAAATAACTACCATCAATTAAAATTAGTGGTGTTTTATTCATAATTATTTAATTTTAAATAATTATGTTTATTATTTAATCAATTTAAAATTATACCTATAGTTTTTATATATGACAAAAGTTAAATATAAAAAAGCTAAAGCAATGATGCGTTGGAAATGGAAAAAGAAGAGAATACGTAGATTACAAAGAAAAAGAAGAAAAATGAGAGCGAGAGCAAAATAATAAATATATAAATAATATATATAATGTCATATATGGCAAGAGCTTATAATAAAACTGGGAAGTTAAGAAAATCTAGTAAACCTGAAAAGACACCAAAAATCATTCATTTCTTATGGTTAAATTTTAATAAAAAGAGTAATGGTAAGTTAGATGAATCATTAACTTTTTTTAAGAATAGGATAGAAGCTCTTCATCCTAAAGATAAAGGTTGGAAAATTAATTTTATATCTAGTTGGAAAGAATGTTTAAAATCTATATCTGGGGTTAAATGGTTAAATGATCTTTTAAATAATGAACACGTAGGTGCAGCACATAAATCTGATGCTTTGCGTTATTTTTATTTATATAAAATGGGAGGTGTTTGGATTGACCTATCTACATTTTTAGTAAAACCATTGGATGATTTGGTTAAACAAAATAATGAAGGATTTACGTGTTATTATACATCGAGTAATTTATGTGCCAGTTGGATAATTAAATTAACTTCAGAAATATATGATCAAATAGGTATGGAAGGTTATATTAAAAAAGTTATTCCAATACAAAAATCATTAATTAATATAAAAGACAAAAATTTTAATTTTATTACTGAAAATTATTTTATAATTTCTTCAAAAAAAAATGAAATTTGTAAAAATGTTGTTCAACAACTTAAGTCTTTTTGGACAGTTGTATTACCGAAAATAAATTCTAAAGAAGACTATTGTTATGAATTAACTAATTTAATATTTGATTTAAGTAAAAAGATATATAATATTAATATTCCATATTTAAATTTAACTAAACAATTGCCCAAAACAAAACGAGTAATCTTAAAAAAATATTTTGATTGTGGTTATCTTTTTAATTATTTACAACTTTATTTGGCAATACGAAATTATTCAATAAAAAATTCTGGAGTACTAAAAAATGTACCTAATTCTCCAGAAAAAAGAAAAATTATAAAGTCTCGAAAATTAAGTAGTTTTTCTAAACAATTATGTTATAGTTATTCTTGTCATAATAAAATTATTAAGTTTAAACATAACCCAAATAAAAATATACGTTTATTATCTGCTTCTTATAATCGTCTTAGTAAATGGAGTAATGATATATCTAAACGTATTAGCTGGGATACTACATTAGCTGGTGATATACTTAAGAGTAAAAACCCTTATACTGTTTTGAAAAATTTACAACGCGTAGAAATATATCAGCTTAAATATGGTTCTTGGACAAGAAATTCTCCAACTGTTACAAGATTAAAAGAATTATTTGGTAATAAACTAACTCTTACACCAGATGACAGTGTAAATAATAACAATAATACCAAGAAATATAGGAAAAAACGCAAATCAAATAAAACTAAACGCAGACGCCGAAAAAAAAGATAAAAACAATATATAAATGAAAGTATATATTGTTTTAGGACATAAATTAAATAAAAATAATGAAATAACAAATAGATTAAAAAAAAGATTAGACAAATTTATTGAAGAATATGACAATAAATCACTAGTTATATTATCAGGGGGCAAAAATAAAAGTAAAGTATCGGAAGCTGTAAAAATGAAAGAATATTTGCTTAAAAAAAGTATCCATATTAAAAACTTACTTTTAGAGACAAAATCAGTGGATACATTTGAAAATATAATCAACGCTTTTACACTATTAAAAAAGAATTACGGAGAGAAAAATTATAATTTCATTTTCATTACTGATCATAAACATATGATTAAAGTAAAAAAAATATTGAAAGAAATAGGTTTATTGACTTTATAAAATGTAAATATAATATAAGATGGATATGGATAAGAAATATTTAATTATAAAGGGTAAAGGACCTATATTAATAACTGGTACGCATGTTGTAAATACCCTTCGAAAAAAATATGAATTACATCATCAAGAAAAATATATTTTTAATATAATCACAAAATTATATAAAAAATTGGGACCAAAAAGATGTACATTAATAACTTGGGATGTTAAAAAAATTAAGAAAGAAAAAAATATATTACCACAAGATCCTAATTATATTCAACAAAACTCTTATTGTTTATGGGCTGAAGAAATAAAAAAAATTTTAAAAAAAAGAGTAATTGATTTACATTTAGATTTTCACGGAATGAAAAATAACTCAACACCAAATGATATTGATATAGGTATAGGTGTTAATTTAAAAAAATTAACACAGTCTCATTATGAAAAAGTAAAAAAAATAATTGTAAATAATATTAGACAAATAAATAAAAAAAGTAAGATAAGCACAAAATTTATTGGAAATGGTTATGGAAAATATGAAACAATAACAAAACGAACTAGAAGAATGGGTATATTTAGTATACAATTTGAAATATCACAGAGTTTTAGAAAAAAATTAAATAAATCTAAAGTAAAAATAAAAAAATTATCAGAAATTATTTTAGATATTGAAAAAAATCTTATTAAAATAATTAAAAAAACAAAAAAACATAGAAAAAAAGTAAAAAGATTTAGAACATTAAAGTGTAAATAAAATACTTATTAATTATAAGATGAATATGTCTATTTTATATAATTCATTAACAAAAGAGTACAACAAATATAAAGAAAATAATTTAGTAGTGGATTTTAAAAAAAAATATTCTTTAGAAGAAAGAAAAAATAAGTATAATGAAATTATTAAAAAATATCCAGATAAGTGTCCTATTATTTGTTATACTTCACCAGAATTACCAAATTTAAAAAATTCAAAATTTTTAGTAGGTAGTGATTTAGTTTACACTAATTTTTTATTTTCTGTTAGAAAAAACATGGATATTAAACCAGAAGAATCTATCTATATGTTTATAAATAATAAACTAATGTCTTCTAATAAAATGATGGCAGACATATATGAAAATAATCATGATGAAGATGGATTCTTATATGTTTATATTTGTAGTGAAAATACTTTTGGATAAAAAATCTTTTTATATATTATAAATGAGTAGTAATATTGAAAAAATTAGAGCAAGTTATTCAAGAGTTGGCCCAACTTCAGATAATAGTAGCAAAATTTCTCTTATGAAGAAAATACAAGTACGCGTTGGTGGAAATAAAGCACAGTTATGGGGATTAAATAATAAAGAAGGAAATGTTAGTGGTTCAAATGGAGATGCTGGAACTAGAACAAAATTTTCTTCTATTTTTCCAAGATTTTCTTTTTAATTTTCTAAATAAATATTATAATGCTTCAAAAATTATTAGTTGAGTTTTTAGGAACACTCTTTTTCCTCTATGTTATTTTAGCTGTTGGTCATCCACTAGCAATTGGTTTAGCACTTGCTGTAGCTATTATGGTTGGTGGAAAGATTTCAGGAGGTCATTTCAATCCTGCTGTTACAGTTATGATGGTTGCTGGTAAGAAACTTAAAATGAATGACGCAGCACCTTATATTTTAGCACAGGTTGCTGGAGGTTTAGTTGCACTTGAAATATTTAAGAATTTTAATTAAATATTATATTATGTTTAATATATATAATATAATGCCTAGTAAACACATTAAAAAACAAAAACGCACAAAAAAACATAAAAAATCAAGAGGAAAAAGATCTAAAAAATATACAAGAACACAACGACGAAAAAAGAAGAATAAACAGGTAGGGGGAAATATGTTTACAGATTTCTTTTTTAAAAGAGGAAAGCCAACCGCTCCCAAAGAAGAAAACAAACAGGGTGGATTATTTAATTTAGACGCAAAATTAGATAATATGTTTGGTATGTTTAAAAAAGATGTTATGGGTGCAGTTACAGCAAAAATGAGTGAAAGTGCTAATATGGCAAAAAATACTGGTTTGGGAATGTTAGGTGCTAATTCTTCGGGATTAGATTATGAATTTTTAGAAAAAGCATTAAGAGAATATTTTAAAGGAGATGTTCAAAAAGCAGCCGAGGTTATATCTTTTATTAAAGATAAAAAGGAGAAGAAAGAAGGAGTTGCAAAAGTTGAAAATGCAGAAAAAAAAGAAAACAAAGAATTAAATGATATGTTGAATGATGTTAATAAAAAACCGGATGCTCCTGCTGGTGATGCCCCTGCTGGTGATGCCCCTGCTGGTGATGCCCCTGCTGGCGATGCTCCTGCTGGTGACAAACCAAAAGAAAAAGATGACAATGTTTTAAAAACAGCTGATATTACAGTAGATGAAGAATCTCCTCCAATAGAATTAAATACTAAAGATTTAGAAATAGACACAGAAGAATTAAAGTAAATTTTTAATTTTAATATATACAAAAAATTATATATATTAAAATGTTTAGAGTATTGGTAATTTGTATACTTATTATAAATTCTATTTTTTGGGGATTTTATCCAGAAAATATAGGCTCTCCACATGAAAAAATATTAAATAAATTTGGTATAAAAAAATATTCAGTTTATTTACATATTTTATTGGGTTTATTATTTTATTTATTTGCATTATTAATAGCTCATAATTTTATAAATTAAATTTCTTTTTTTAATACTTTAAACAATATATATAATAATAATAAACCAAAACTAGCATTGAAAATATTAGCTAAAGGTTTGTCTTTTAGGTTTACTTTTAATTCGCCCATTTCTTTTTCATTAAATATATTTTTAAAACCATCTTTACAATTTCCTGTTTGATTTGTTATTGGATTTTTATTATTAAAATTTTTACCATCTATTTTGGCATTTTTAAAACTACATGGATTTAAACTGGCTAAATCTTCTTTAGCTACCCAAAATTCCTTATATTTTCTTTCATGTTTATTATTTCTATTATTATTTTTTTTATATATTACTGTTTCCATTTTGGTTCGAAGACATGGTGGTGTAGCTTCAGCAGTAAATGCTTTTAAAAGTGATACAGGGTTTAATTCTAATAAGTTTCCAAGCATACCCGGAACTAAACCTCTAAAAGTAGCCATATTTCCTAATCCTGGAATATAACCAGTTGGTATATGATCAATAAATACAGCTCTATCGACTTTTATTTTTGCTCCGCTTTGGTCTTCTAAAACAGCATTTGTTTCGGGATCAATATATTTACCATCCATATTAACAGGATGACATTTTCCGGGTGTATCAATAAAAACTCTATCTCCTAATGGTTCATTTCTACCTTCAAATTTCATTTTTTTGTTAGCATTTCCTGTTCCCATAACAAGTAATTCACCATAATTTATCAAACCAACAAAATCTGTAGCTAATGTATCTAAACCCCCATCGGTTTTCATTTTCAAATCATCTGGAGTTGCTATATTGGCATGATAAGGATAATTTGGTGCTAAATATCTTGCAAACATACTTCTATCATCTTTTTGTTCTGACATATTTTAATATATATATTATTATATAATTTAAAATAAATTAAAAATATTTTTTAATTTATATTATCAACATGAGTAATAATGAATATAGGATAATTCAAATAAATAATTATGTTAGAACTAGAAGCGATTACTTAAAAGTAAAAAGAGCACAGAAATTATCTAGAGAAATAATAAGTAAAATTCAACAAGAAAAAAAATATAATTCTGTTTTAACAACAGAAGAAGAAGATTTAAATATATGTAGAATTTGTCTTGATAATGAGGAAACAGAAGATAATAAATTAATAAGACCATGTAAATGTAAAGGCACTCAAAAATGGGTACATGAAAAATGTTTGTTAGAATGGTTAAATATTAATATAAATAATCCCGAAAAGAGAGATTATTGTGATTTATGTAAATATAAGTTTAGAATGAGAGATAATATTAATATGGAGAATTTAATAATAGCAAGAAATTTTACTCTTGATATTAGTAAAAATTTTATTGAACAAAATTTTGTAAAGTGTTCACTTAGATATATATTATTATTAGTAGCGTCATTTGGATTTTCTGGACTTGATATGTTTTTTGATTTTTTTTCAATAAAAATTCTTTCATTAGGTCAATGCTGTGATAAATCGTGTAATATTTATAAAAGTTTTATTTCCACAAATGAAAGTAATCAAACTTATGTACAAGGTTATATGTTTTTTATATATTTTAGTTATATTATTACTTTTGTATTTACTATTTTTCAACAATACAAATTATCTTATTTTTATTATAATAAAAGAGTAAAACATCCTAGATTTGCTGAATATTATTTATTCAGAATGAAAAAAATGTATAGAATGGCGTGTATGTTTACTTTTATATTTTATATGTTTTTTTATTTGTCATATGTAACAAATAGTTTTTTTTTAATGCAGTTTTTTTCTGTAAATTTATTATTTAATATTTTTAATTTTGAAATGTTTATAGTAACACATAATGGTGTTATTACAGATATAGAAACAATTATAATTAATAATAATTATAATAATAATTTAAGAATGATAACTAATTTCAGGAATAGTAATGCAAATGTTAATTTAGATATTTTAGAATACTCTACAGATACATCATCTGAAACGGATGGAGAAAGAAAAGAAGAAGAAAAAGTAGACACCGTTTATAATATAGATTAATTATTTCTTTTTTCCACCATCTGCAGTTGCTCCTGTTTTTTTCATTTTTTTTTCTGCTCTTTTCATAAGGTCATTTATTTCCTTCGATTCTTTTTTCATTATTCTTGTATGGTCTCTTATTTTTTTTGAAATATTTTTATATTTTCCTAAAGTCCGTGTTTGTTCTGTACTATAATTTGTTATAGCAGTATTATTATCTTTGCATATTTGCACGTCTTTTTTTGTTAATCCTTCAATTAATTTTGTTTTTTTTATATATTGAAAAATTATTAAAGCAAAAAAGAAAATTAAACAAAGACACAATATATCATATAATTCTTCCATTATATAGTATATTATTAAAATATTATTCTTTCTCTTCAGCTTCTTTTTTAATTTTATTTTGAATTTTACCTTGATTTTTCCTATGTTTAGGCTCTGGTCCTTTTGTGGGGTCACCACAAGCTTTTTTATTTTTTTCACATGGGTCAACATCTTCTTCTTCTTCACTATCTTCACCACCATCTCCACCATCAACAAAATCTCTTAATTTTGTTATCATAACTTTTCTCTTTTTTTTCTCATCTTTATATTTTTTAAATAAACCTCTAATTTTATTTTTAAATTTATCTTTACTTTTTTTTAATTTTTCCTTATATTTAGTTAATTTTTGTTTAGTGTCAGCCATGTTCTTTTCAATTTCTTGAGGAGAATATGATTCTTTTTCATATAATTTTTCTTGACATTCATATAATTCTCGATCTTTTGGTGACATATTTTTAACAACAGATGGTTGTTTTTTTTCAAAACCATCTAAAGAACAATTAGTCATACCTTCAATTATTTTAAAAAAATGATTGTAAATTAAGGCTATAAATAAAAATATTAGTATCATCGATAAAACTATTTCCATTAATATAATATTAGTTTATTTTTTCTTTGTTTATATTATATAAATGTATTGGTCAAGAAAATTTAAGTTAACAGATTGCAAAGATTGTAATTATATAGGAGTTAGAAGAAATAACAGACGTCATGCAGAAAAATATATTTGTACAGATGGTTCACAAAGACCATCTAGAATTTTAGATCCTAAAAAAGAAGTTTTTGCAAATAAATTATTAAATGTTGATAATAATAAAAATTGTTGTAACGGAACTAGAAGTTTACAACATTTATATAGAAATAATCAACCAAATAATAATGAAAAAAACTATAGCTATTCATATAATGATTTATTAAGAATTAGAAGATATAAAAATAATTTACCTTCTAGCAGTAAATGGAAAATTAGTAATGATTCTAAAACTTTTGGAGAAAGAGGTAATTGCAATGCAAATGGTGTATGTAATAAAAAATATTTATCAGTCACATGGAAACCAAACAATAAAAAATATGGAGTACAAGGTGCTGTTATGAGTAGTTCAAGAATTGATAGAATTAAAATGGAAGCAATACAAGCAGAAAAAAAATGTAAAAATAATGATAAATGTAATGGTGTATATGTTGGAAATAAAATAAGATATACTGGAAAAATATATAATGCAAATCATAAAGAGCCTAGTTGCACACAAAATAATGCTTTAGGTAGAGCTAGGGGGCAATATAATAAAAGTTGTTAAAATATAATATTATTATACACTATATAATATTATATGTCATTACTAACGTTATTTAAATTCAATAATAAACATACAAAACAATTGGAAAATCCAAAATATAATTCTTTAAATAAACCAAAGCAGGGAAGAACAAATGATTGCCAAACACCTTTTAGAAATCCTTATAATCATTGGAGAAAAGTTTCAACATGTGGTAATTGTGATACAAATGAAAAAATAACAGTAGACAGTGTAGCACAAAATTTTTCTAGAGATACTTGCTATAATCCATATATAAGAAATATTTTAAACAAAAATGGAATACGAGATACAAAATTTATGTATTCAAGTTTATCTTTACATTTTAGAAGAGGTTCTACTTTTGAACAAAAAAATATGATTTATTATACTGATACATCAAATAACGAGTATAAAATCTCTCCGGTAGAAGTTGATACAAATGAGGCAGTTTATTTTAGAAATGATTGTCAAACATCTGTTATTAAATATTCTAATAGTAATTATGGAAAAAATTCAGCTGTAACATCAAAAAATAGACTTAATAGATTAAAATATAATACTGTTTTAAATGCTTCAAAAGATAATGCAGTCAATGGTACTTTAATATCTATTCAGGGTGTTTCGCATTATAATATACCACCTTATAGAAATAACAAAAACATTGATTCATATGATACTGTTGGTTGTACCGTTAAAACAAGAAAAAATGTTTGTAGTAGTAATCAAGTAAGTAAAGGAAAAAAAAAGAAAGAAAAATTTTATTTTGCAAAAAAACAATATAAACCGCCTTCATATTACAATCATAATAATATTTTTATGGGAAAAAGACCAAACGGTAGTGGAAGTTATTATACTCCACCTACATCAAATAATACTATAACCTCTAATATAAATACATCAAATGGTTCATCAAGTGGTTCATCAAGTGGTTCATCATATGGTTCGTCAAATGGTTCATCAAGTGGTTCGTCAAATGGTTCATCAAATGGTTCATCAAATGGTTCATCAAATGGTTCATCAAATGGTTCATCAAATGGTTCATCA
>MDTG01158026.1_pt1 | contig 60500 bp, 59 predicted proteins | sample 811421 | NCBI WGS metagenome assembly MDTG01 (sample SAMN05326645, study PRJNA326480) | marine metagenome | isolation source: seawater | place: Pacific Ocean: South East | collected 2011
CATTCCCGCCTACCTGCCGCTGTTCGAGGCGGTCCACGACCAGCTCGCCGCAGTGGGCATCGAGGCGGTGCCGCGGGTGCTGGAGGGCGCCCAGATCAGCGAGCGCTTCTACGGCGCCACCGAGAGCGACGCGGCGCTGGTGACCTGGGGCGGCCGGCCCGATCCGTCCCAGACCATCGACCTGCTGTTCACGCCGGGGGCCCTGCCGAACCCGGGCGACCACAGTACCCCCGAGATCATCCGCCTGGCCGCCGCCGCGCGCCGGGAGATCGACCCCGAACGCCGGGCCGAGCTGCTGAAGGCCGCCACCGCCGAGATCACCCGGGAGGCCATGGACGTGGTGCTGTCGCTGCCCTCCTCCACTTTCGCCAGCCGCCCCAGCGTCCAGGGCATGCGGGTGTGGGCCTCGGGCAACAAGCCCGAGTTCCGCGGCGTGACGGTGCTGCGCTGACATGCTGCGCTTCGTCCTGCAACGGCTGCTGGCGACGATTCCGCTGCTGCTGATCGTCTCGCTGCTGGTGTTCTCCCTGGTGCTGCTGATTCCCGGCGATCCGGCGTTCCAGCTCGCCGGCGAGGACGCCACCCCCGAGGAGGTGGAGGCGATCCGCGAGGCCATGGGCCTGAACGACCCCGTCATGGTGCGCTACGTCCGCTGGCTCGGCGGCGTGGTCCAGGGCGATCTCGGCACCTCCCTGTTCTCAGACCAGCCGGTGCTGGACGTGCTGCTGGAACGTCTGCCCGTCACCCTGTCCCTGGCCGTCACCGCCATCCTGATCTCGCTCGCCATCGCCATCCCCGCCGGCATCATCACCGGCACCCGGCCCGGCAGCCTGGCGGACCGGGTCGTCACCGTCGGCTCGTCGGTGGGTCTGGCGGTCCCCAACTTCTGGCTGGGGCTGATGCTGGTGCTGCTGCTGGCCATCCGCCACGCCTGGTTCCCGGCCACGGGCTACGTGCCGATCAGCGACAGCGTGTCCGGCTGGTGGGCTCACATCGTGCTGCCGGCGTTCACCCTGGGACTCGCGGCCGCGGCGATCCTGACGCGCCAGCTCCGCGGCGCCATGGTGGACGTGATGGATCAGGACTACGTCCGCACGGCCCGGGCCAAGGGATTGCCCGAGCGGGCCGTGACCGTGAAGCACGCCTTCAAGAACGCGGCGATTCCCATGGTCACCATCCTCGGCGTGCAGACCAACTCGCTGCTCGGCGGCACCATCATCGTCGAGCAGATCTTCGGCATGCCCGGCATCGGCCAGCTCGCCGTGGCGTCGGTGTTCACCCGCGACCTGCCGATGATCCAGGGCGTGGTGATCATGGCCGTGGTGGTGGCCGTGCTGGTGAACCTGCTCGTGGACGTCTCCTACGGCTACTTCAACCCCAAGGTGCGACCGAAATGAGCGACGTCGCGGCAGCCCCTTCCCAGAGCGGCACGGTGCGCTTTCTGCGGCGATTCCGGCGACAGACGCTGAGTCTCTGGGCGCTCGGGTTTCTGATCGTGCTGACGCTGCTGGCCGTGTTCGCGCCGTGGGTGGCCCCCTACGACCCGCTGCAGCAGGACCTGGATCACGTGCTGGAAGGCCCCAGCGCCGACCACTGGTTCGGCACCGACGAGCTCGGTCGCGACGTGCTGAGCCGGGTGCTGTTCGCCTCCCGGGTGTCTCTGCTGGCGGCGGTGCAGGCGGTGCTGATCGCCCTGGCCATCGGCGTGCCGCCGGGGCTCGTCGCCGGCATGTGGGGCGGCTGGGTGGACGCCCTGATCATGCGCGCCACCGACGCGCTGATGAGCTTCCCGCCGCTGATCCTGGCCGTCGCCATCATCGCCGTGCTGGGGCCGAGCCTCACCAACGCCATGATCGCCGTGGGCGTGCTGCTCTCCCCCACGTTCCTGCGGCTGATGCGCGCCACCACCCTCAGCGTGGCCCAGGAGACCTACGTGGAAGCGGCACAGAGCATCGGCTGCACCCGGGGCTGGATCATCCGCAAGCACGTGCTGCCCAACGTGGTCTCGCCGCTGTTCGTGCAGATCTCGGTGTTCGCCGGCGTGGCCATGCTCGCCGAAGCCGGACTCAGCTTTCTCGGCCTCGGCACCCAGCCGCCGGAGTCGAGCTGGGGCGCCATGGTCGGACGCGGCTTCCGCTACATCGCCCACGCGCCGTCGCTGATCGTGTTCCCGGGACTCGCCATCGCCGTCACCGTGCTCGCCCTGTACGTGCTCGGTGACGGGCTGCGCGACTCCCTGGGCCGCGAAACCCGGCAGGAGAGCTGACCGTGGCCGGGCCGCTGCTGGACATCGAAGGGCTCAACGTGGACTTCCTCACCGACCAGGGCTGGGTCACCGTGGTCCGGGACGTCTCCCTGTCGGTCGCCCCCGGCGAGACCGTGGGCCTGGTGGGAGAGTCGGGCTCGGGCAAGACCATCACGTCGCTGTCGGTGATGCGGCTGGTCCCCGATCCGCCGGGCCGAATCACCGGCGGCAGCATCCGCTTCGACGGCCGCGACCTGCTGACCCTGCCGGAGCGGGCCATGCGCCAGGTGCGCGGCAACGACATCGCGATGGTGTTCCAGGAGTCCATGACCAGCCTGAATCCGGCGTTCACCATCGGCGACCAGATCGCCGAGGCGGTGCGCCACCATCTGGGGCTCGGCCGTCGGGCCGCCGTGGACCGGGCGGTGGAGGTGCTGGATCTGGTGGGCATCCCCGCGCCGCGGGACCGGGTGGACCACTACCCCCACGAATTCTCCGGCGGCATGCGCCAGCGGGCCGCCATCGCCATGGCGCTGGCCTGCGAGCCCCGGCTGCTGATCGCCGACGAGCCCACCACGGCGCTGGACGTCACCGTGCAGGCCCAGGTGCTCGAACTGCTGCGCAGTCTGCAGCAGCGGCTCGGCATGGCCATGCTGTTCATCACCCACAACCTCGGCGTGGTGGCCGACGTGTGCGACCGGGTGAGCGTCATGTACGCCGGCCAGGTGGTCGAGGTCGCCGACGTGGTCGACCTGTTCGAGGCGCCCGCCCATCCCTACACGGAGGGGCTGCTGCGCTCGATGCCCCAGCTCGGCGTCCGCGGCGAGCCGCTGGCCACGATTCCCGGCAACCCGCCCCTGCCCTGGGCGATGCCCGAGGGCTGCCGGTTCCACCCGCGCTGTCCCTACGCCACCGACGCCTGCCGGTCCGGGGCGCCGGCGCTGACGGAACGCGGGGGCGGCCACTTCAGCCGCTGTCTGCGCCTCGCCGAGATCGAGCTGACGGGGGCGGTATGAGCGACCGGCCGCTGCTCGAAGTCCGCGACCTGACCGTCCAGTTTCAGCTCGGCGGCGGCCTGTTCGCCCCGAAGCGCACCCTCACCGCGGTGAACGGCGTGAGCTTCGAGGTGATGCGCGGCGAGACGCTGGCCATCGTCGGCGAGTCCGGCTCCGGCAAGTCCACCATCGCCCGGGCGGTGATGCGCCTGCTGGAGCCCGCGGCGGGCACGGTGCACCTGGACGGCGACAATCTCACCGCCCTGTCCGGAGCGGCGCTGCGCGCGGTGCGGCCGAAGCTGCAGATGGTGTTCCAGGACCCCTACTCGTCCCTGGACCCGTCGAAGCTGATCGCCGACATCGTCGCCGAGCCGCTGGTGGTCCACGGCCGCGCCCGCGGCGGCGATGCCGCGGCGCTGGACCGCACCGTGCAGACCCTGCTGGAGCAGGTGGGGCTCGGCGCCGTGCACATGAACCGCTATCCCTACGAGTTCTCCGGCGGCCAGCGCCAGCGCATCGCCATCGCCCGGGCCATTGCCCTGGAGCCGAAGCTGATGGTGCTGGACGAGGCAGTGAGCGCGCTGGACGTGTCCACCCAGAACCAGATCCTCAACCTGCTGGAAGATCTGCGGACCCGCACGGGCATGGCCTATCTGTTCATCTCCCACGATCTCGGCGTGGTGCAGCACGTCGCCGACCGGGTGGCGATCACCTACCTGGGCCGCATCGTCGAGACCGGGCCGGCGGCGCGCATCTTCGGCTCCTGCGCCCATCCCTACACCCAGGCGCTGCTGTCGGCGGTGCCGGAGCCGAACCCGCGCCGCCAGCGCGCCCGGCGTCATCAGCCCCTGGCCGGCGAGATCCCGAGCCCGCTGGCGCCGCCCAGCGGCTGCCCGTTCCACGCCCGCTGCCCCCACGCCATGGACGTGTGCCGGCGGGAGATGCCGGCCCACACGGCCGTCGACGGCGGCGGGTCGGTGGCCTGCCACCTGCAGACCGAAGGGCCGAGGCTGGCCGGGAAGCCGCTGGCAGCGGACACCCCCACACCTCCGTAGGAGCGGCCTCCCGGCCGCGAATTCAAAGACCTCGCGTGGCCGTCGCGGTTTCCCGCAGGGAAACCGCCAAGCCGCCGCATTGCGCCGGCCGATCGCGGCCGGGAGGCCGCTCCTACGGGAGAGAAGGGGTCGGTTGCGTGGTTACTCCGCCACGAACCCCTTCCACCCCTGCATGTAGCCGATGAAGGCGTCGCCGAGGCCCTCGTTCGCCAGGTAGTCCCGGGTCACCGGCAGGGACACGGGCTGGAAGTCCGGGTCCGCCGCCGTGCGGTTCGGGAAGTCGTGATGGAGGATGGCCGCCCGGCCGAGCAGCACGAAGTCGACGCCGGCGTCGAGGCAGGCCGCGGCGGCAGCAGGCGTGGCGACCTTGCCCGCCACGCCGATGCGCACGTTGCCGCGCTCGAGGTCGGTGAACCAGGACATCAGGCTGCGGCCCTTGAACGCTTCCTCCTCGGGCTCCTTGAACACGTCCCACAGGGACAGGTCGAGGTAGTCGATGGCGCCGTCGTGCATGAGCCGCTGGGCCACGGTGCGCACTTCCTCGAGCGCCATGCCGAACCGCTCCGGGGACAGCCGCACGCCGAGCTGGAAGTCCGGGCCGCACTGCTCGCGGATGCCGGCGACCACGTCGAACAGCGGCCGCGCCCGGTTCTCCAGCGAACCGCCGAAGCGGTCCTCGCGATGATTGATCTCACTGCTGAGGAACTGACACAGCAGATAGCCGTGGGCGCCGTGCAGCTCGACGCCGTCGAAACCGGCCCGCTCCGCCCGCACCGCCGCCGCCACGAAGGCGTCGATCATCTGCTCGACCTCTTCGGTGGTCATGGCCCGGGCGCCGAACTCCTCGTTCACCGAAGGGCACAGCGGCGTGGTGCCGATCAGTTCCGTCGGCGAGCGCATGCCGGCGTGGTGGAGCTGCACCGCCGAGCGGCTGCCCTCGGCGCGGATGGCGGCAGCCAGCCGGGTCAGGCCCTCGAGGTGGTCGTCGGAGAAGATGCCGAGCTGGCCGGGAAAGCCCCGCCCCTCCGCCTGCACGTGGGCCGCGCAGGTCATGGTCAGGCCGAACCCGCCCTGCGCCCGCATCACCAGCCAGTGGAACTCGTCGTCGGACAGGGTGCCGTCGTCGTGGCTCTGGGAATTGGTCAGCGGCGCCAGCATGAAGCGGTTCTTCATGGCCGGGCCGCGGGAGAAAGTCAGGGGTTCGAGGAGTTGCTGCACGCTGGGGGTCCGTATCGAGTGTAAACCGCCCATTCTACGACATCGGCCCCGGCCCGGCGTCGGGCGGATCACGCCCCCCGGACGGGCGCCGCCACGCGGCAGCCGTGCCGGACCGCCATCCGGTCGGCCAGGGACACCAGCAGGCCGCAGGCCACCATCATGCCGACCATCGACGCCACCATGAGCGTGGTGACGGACAGGGTCCGCACGTCCCGGGCGGCAAACACCAGCAGGTCCGCCGCCACCAGCGCCACGGGCATGGTCACCGCCGCCAGCACGCAGCAGCGGCGGCTGCGGCGGAGCTGACGCCAGTCCAGCGCCGCGGCCATCCCCAGCATGCCGCCCAGCAGCATGCCGACATGGCTGAGGGGCAGCATCTGCACCTTGGTGAGCACCGCCTGGCCGCCGGTCTGGGTGGTGGACGCGCACCAGCTTCCCAGCACGGTCAGGCCGTAGGGTCCCAGCTCCACGTACAGCCCGCCGAGCCAGCCGAGCAGGCCGCCTGCCACCATCCAGCACAGGCGCCGCAGGCCCGGACCGAGCACATCCGACGTGAGCGCGGGCAGCAGCGCGGGCAGCGCCGGGACGGCCAGGGCCGCGACCTGGAGGGTCGCCAGTCCGAGCTGCCGCCCCAGCGCCATGACGGCCAGCAGCAGCAGCAGGAGAGTCAGGGGAATCCGGATCACGCAACGGCACACGGTGACGATTCATCGTCACTCTAGCGGCTGCCTGGAGCGGGACCATCCGGGATTTCCCGGGGACCGATGCTCACGCCACGGACCGGCACGTTGCAATTCCTCGACCCGCCGTTAATATAACACCGGTCTACTAACGCCCGCCGCGGCGGGCGGTGGACACGAAGCGCCGGCGCCGCCGGCCGTTCCGGCGGAATGGGAGCCGCCGCCAATCAGGGGAGAGAGCACATGCAACATGCCGCCAGGCCTGCGCTTCGGCGCTGTCTATTGTCACTGGCGTTGTCCGGACTGACCGTTGCCAGCCATGCCGCCGAGCCCGTGATCGAAGAGATCGTGGTGCTCGGCTCGCACGTGGCCGGCACGCCGGAAGATGCGGCCGTACCCGTCGACGTCTACGCCCGGCAGGAGTTCGAGCTGACCGGCAACCCGTCGATCAAGGACTTCGTGAAGAACCTCGGCGTGTCCAGCGGCGTCGACGGCGAAACCAACCAGTTCACCGCCGGCACCCAGGGCGTGGGCCGGTCCACCATCAATCTGCGGGGGCTCGGCGCCGAGCGCACGCTGGTGCTGTTCAACGGCCGCCGCCAGGTCACGCCGACCCCCATCGCGGTGGCCGGGCCGGACCTCAACTCGCTGCCGTCCATCGCCATCGAGCGGGTGGAGATCCTCAAGGACGGTGCCGCTGCCCTGTACGGCTCGGACGCCATCGGCGGCGTGGTGAACCTGATCACCCGCAACCGCTTCGAGGGCTTCGAGATCGGCGGTTCCTTCGCCGACTTCGCCGACAGCGACGGCGACTTCGAGATCGGCGCGATCTTCGGCACCAGCAACGACCGGATGCAGTTCATGGTCGCGACCGAGTACGTCGAGCGGTCCGAGGTCCAGTGGCGCGACAAGAGCTGGGCCGACGTGCCGTTCTCGGTGAGCTCGCGGCCATTCTCGTCCATCGGCGTCAACTCGGTGATCCCGGGCGTGTTCGTGCCGGGCGGCGGCCGCCAGAACTACACCCCGGTTGCCGGCACCTACTACAACGACCCGCAATGCGAGCCGCTCGGCGGCGTCGAAGCGGGCAACTGCTTCTTCAGCTTCGCCGAGTTCGACAACCTGGCCGAGAACCACGACCTGTGGCGCAGCGTCGCCAACCTGGCGGTCAACTTCGGCGAGCACGTCTTCAACCTGGAGCTGATGTACTCCGAGATGGAGTCGCGCACCGGCACCTCGCCGTCGTTCCCGCCGACCAATCTGTTCGGCAACGCGGTGCCCGAGGATTCGCCGGCCTGGCTGGACTTCCGCGACCGGGTGATCGCCGCGGGCGGCCCCGACACGGCGATCTTCGACGGCACCATTTCCTCGGGCCTGCCGATCATTCCGGTGATCCGGGGCCGTCCGATCAACCTCGGCGAGGACAACGGCCGCCAGTTCTACCGGGACGACGCCGAAACCTACCGGCTGTCCGCTTCGCTGGAAGGGGCGCTGTTCGAGGGCCGCGTCGGCTACGACGCCGCCATCACCTACTCGGTGAACGAGGGTTACAACACCTACCCCGACATCTACGTGGAGCGGCTCTACAACGCCTTCCAGGGGCTCGGCGGCCCGGGCTGCGACCCGGCCACGGGGACTCCCGGCGTCGGCGCCTGCGAGTACTTCAACCCGTTCCTCAGCGCGATCCCGGTGTCGGCCGCCAACGGCGTGCAGAACCCGGACTACGATCCGGCCCTGGCCAACTCCCCGGAGCTCATCAGCTGGCTGTACGGCGAGCTGGGCGTCAACGCCAAGAACGAGCTGCTGGTCATCGACCTCGTGCTCGACGGCGATCTGCCCTGGTCGCTGGACGGCGGGCAGATGCAGTGGGCCGGCGGCCTGCAGTACCGCCGGGACGACAGCGACTTCAATCCGGACGACCAGAACGATCCGGCCATCAATCCCTGTCCGTTCGCCGGTGACCAGGTCGGCGATCCGGACTGCGCCACGCCCACGGGGCTGTTCGGGTTCTTCCCGGCCAATGAGGCCTACGACGTCAACCGCGACATCTTCGCGGTGTTCGGCGAGGTGGTGATGCCGGTGACGGACCGGTTCGAGGTACAGGCCGCCGCCCGCTACGAGGACTACGGCGGCAGCACGGGATCGACGTTCACCCCGAAGATCGCCGCCCGGTTCGACGCCACCGACTGGCTGACCCTGCGGGGCTCCGTCGGCACCACCTTCCGCGGCCCCACCAACCGGGACCTCAACACCGATTCACGGGCGCTGGTGTTCCTGCTCGCGCCGCTGGCGTTCAAGGCCGTGGACACCCTCGGCAACCCCGATCTCGACCCCGAGGAGGCGCTGGCCTACAACCTGGGCGCGGTGATCGACACCGGCAACTTCCGGGCGAGCCTCGACTACTGGCGCTTCGACTTCGAGGACCTGATCGAGACCGAGTCGTCCAGTGCCCTGGTCAACGCCTACGTGGCCAACGGCTGCGCCGACGGCGGCGCCGGCGTCGGCACCTCGGCGTGCGATCTGCTGCGGGCGCGGATCTTTCCGACCGGGGTCTCCGCCTCCAGCCTCGAGCGCGTGGAGGTGAACCGCTACAACGGCCCGGACGTGGACACCTCGGGCATCGACTTCGACCTGAGCTACACCTTCGACGACGTCGGCGGCGGGCTGCTGACCTTCGGCATCGAGGGCACCTACACCATCGAGTACGACGTCAGCGAATCGTTCTTCGAGGGCACCGACCTGCTGCTGCAGGACGCCTACGACGCCGTCGGCTCCAACAACCGGTCACGGATTCCGTTCCGCTCGCTTCAGGACCTGAAGGGCAACGCCAGCGTCAACTACCTGCGCGGCAACCACAACCTGCGGTTCGTGACCCGCTACGTGTCCGACTTCGACGCCACCGCTTCGGCAGAGATCGACAGCTGGACCACCTACGATCTGCACTACGTGCTGACTCTGCTGGAGGACCGCGCCACGGTGTCGCTGTCCGCGGTGAACCTCACCGACGAGGACCCGCCGCTGAACGTGGACCACGAGCTGCTCTACGACCCGTTCACCCACAATCCGCTGGGCCGCATGCTGAAGCTGGGGGTCAGCTACCGGTTCTGATACCGGCCGTCCGCCGCGCAGCCCGCGCGGCGGACGGCACTTCCCGGAGCATGCCTAGACCACGTCGCCCTCACCGTCGACGGGACAGAACTTCGGAGTCAGGTCGAGCACCATCAGCAGGCGCCCGAAACCGATGTACTGACCGGCCATCATGCCGAGCTCGAGGATCTCCGCCTCGTCGAAGTGCTCGCCGAGCTGCTCGAAGAAGTCGTCGTCGATGCTCTGGTGATCCGTCGCCAGACGTTCCGCGAATGCCACCGCCATCGCCTCCCGGGGGGTGAAGGACTCGCCCGCCGCGTCCAGGTCCGAGATCTTGTCTTCCGTCAGGCCGTTTTCCATCGCCGATGGAAATCGCGCGCCCAGTCACGTGAAGCAGTCGTTGAGCCTGGCGATCTTCAGCCGCACCAGTTCCTTGAGCGCCGGCTCGATCAGCCCGCCGTTGTGGGCCGGATAGTAGAACTTGAAGAAGCTGTCGAAGAACGACTGATGGTGCGCCAGCCCCCGCAGCACCGAGGCATCCGCCCCCGCCGCCTCCACCGCGGCCACCTGCTCGCGTACCGGCTCGGGCAGTTCCCCGTCCGGCAGCAGCCTGATCCTGGCCATCTGCAACCTCCCTGGTTCGACGTTTCCAGCCTCAAACTTCGCCGGGACGGCACCGCCTTGTCAAACCCCGGGACGCGGCGCCCGGGCGCCGGTCCTGGCCCGACATGCAGTTGTCCCGCCCGTCGCCGCGATTTAGGCTTGAATCTGAAACGCATTATGGGGAGACACCATGGCCGACTACGACCTGATCATCCGCAACGGCCTCGTCTACGACGGCTCGGGCGGCACGCCCTTCACCGCCGACGTCGCTGTCCGCGACGGCCTGATCGCCGCCGTCGCCGAGAAGCTGACCGGCACCGCGGCGCAGGAGATCGACGCCGCGGGCAGGGCCGTGACGCCGGGCTTCGTCGACGTCCACACCCACTACGACGGCCAGGCCACCTGGGACACCCACCTGCGTCCGTCCTCCAGCCTCGGCACCACCACCGTGGTGATGGGCAACTGCGGGGTCGGCTTCGCCCCGTGCCGGACCGAGGATCACGACGTGCTGATCCAGCTCATGGAGGGCGTGGAGGAGATTCCGGGCACGGCCATGAACGAGGGCCTGCCGTGGAACTGGCAGTCGTTCCCGGAGTTTCTCGACGCCATCGCCGCCCGGCCCCACGACATCGACGTGGCCGCCCTGTTCCCCCACGGCCCCCTGCGGGTGTTCGTGATGGGCGAACGGGCCGTCAACCGCGAACCGGCGACCGAGCAGGACATCGAGCAGATGAAGGGGCTGCTCGCCGAGGGCATGGCGGCGGGCGCCGTGGGTTTCTCCACCAGCCGCACGCTGGTGCACCGCAGCAGCACCGGTGACCTGGTGCCGACCTACAAGGCCGCCACGTCCGAGCTGAAGGCCCTGGGCGAGGTGCTGTCCGGCGACTCCGGCCACGTGATGCAGTTCATCTCCGACTGGGAGGACGTGGAGGACGAGTTCAGCATCCTGCGCGAAACCAGCGAGCGGACCGGCGCCAAGGGCACCTTCACCCTGCTCTATCTGGACAATCAGCCGGAGCTGTGGCGCCAGCAGCTCGACCTCGTGGAACAGGCCCAGCGGCGCGGCCTCGACATCCGCGGACAGGTACTGTCCCGGCCGGTGGGCATGATGATGGGCTACCGGGCCTCCATGCATCCGTTCTACCGCCGGCCCACCTTCCTCGGCCTGGCGGATCTGCCCGAAGCCGAGCAGCGCCGGCGCCTGGCGGACCCGGCGGTGAAGGAGAAGATCCTCGGGGAGCAGAACCTCGACCCGCACATCTTCGTGCGCATCTTCAACGACCGCTTCGACAAGATGTACGTGCTCGAGGACCCCATCGACTACCTGCCCCGGCCGGAGAACTCGGTGGCGGCCCGGGCGGCGGCCGCCGGTCAGGACCCGGCGGCGTGGCTGTACGACTACCTGCTCGACAACGACGGCAACAACCTGATCTACATTGCCGCGGCCAACCTATCCGAGCACATTCCCGAGCTGCTCGGCCACCCGAACACGGTGGTTGCCCTGGGCGACGGCGGCGCCCACGTCGGCTCCATCTGCGACTCCAGCGCCAACATCTACGTGCTGACGAAATGGGTGAAGGAACGCGGCGCCTTCGATCTGGCCAAGGGCATCCACCTGCTCACCCGGCAGCCCGCGGAGCTCTACTCGATGTACGACCGCGGGCTGATCGCCCCCGGGCTGAAGGCGGATCTCAACGTCATCGATTTCGACGCGCTGAAGCTCAAGACGCCGCACATCGTCCACGATCTGCCCGCCGGAGGTAAGCGCTTCCTGCAGGACGCCGAGGGCATTCTCGCCACCATCGTCAGCGGCGAGGTCATCTTCGAGAACGGCGAGGCCACCGGCCGCCTGCCCGGCCGGCTGATCCGGGGCCGCCAGGCGGACCCGCGGGCCGTGGCCTGACGGCATCGCCGACCGGCATCGAGGGAGGGGAACGGACATGACGACGAGGCATCGGCGGCGCGCGGCCGTCCTGGCCACCCTGGTCTGCCTGGCGGCCGCGCCCGCATCGGCGGACTTTCCCCAGGGGGTCTGGCGGGGCGTGCTGACGTCCGCGACCGGCGAATCCACCCCGGTCCAGCTCGAGTTCTCGGACATGGCCGGCCGGCCGCTGGCCATGATGGCCATGCCCGGGGCGGGCGACGTCGGACTGTCGAGCATCGCCTTCGACGGCAGGGCCCTCAGCTTCAGCTACCGGGACGGCGCAACGTGGCTGCGCTGCGCCCTCGCCCGCCAGACCGACGGCGCCTACGCGGGCCCCTGCCTCGCCGGCGGCGACACGGTCAGCTCGATTCGAGTCGAGCCGGCCGAATAACCCACCGCCCCTTCCCAAGACACACCGCAGGAGCGGCCTCCCGGCCGCGATCCCTTCCCCCAACCACCCCAACCGATTGCCCATCCCCCACCCCTCTTTGTACTATGACGACCATATGAAAAAAGCCTCCCGCCACCACCGCCGTGCCTAAGCAGGTAGACGCCGACGAGCGGCGCGGCGAGCTCGCCGCCGCCACCCGCCGCGTCATCCTGCGCCGCGGGCTGGAGGGCACGACGCTGCGGGAGGTCGCCCGGGAGGCCGGCTGGAGCATCGGCGTGCTGGCCCACTATTTCGAGACCAAGGACGAGCTGCTGCGGTACTCGCTCGCCGACCCGGCCTGGGTGATGAACCGCTTCGACACCACCGAGCCGGACGGCCTGGCGTCGGTGCGGCGGATTCTCGAGCGCCTGCTGCCCATGAACACCGAGATGCGCGACATGTGGCAGGTGTGGATGACGTTCTGGGCCTCCTGGCCCGGCGACGCCATGTGGGACCAGGAGCGCCGGCGGCGCCAGCGGCGGTTCCGGCGCTACTGCCGAAGCCTGGTGCGCCACGTGGTCGAGCGGGGCGAGACCGGCGCCGGCATCGACCCGGACGGCGCCGGCGACGCGCTGGCCATTCTGCTGCACGGGATCGGCGTGCAGGCGGTCATGGACCAGCGGGCCTGGCCCCAGCGGCGCCAGCTCGAGGAACTGGATGAATTTTTCGTCACGCGCCTGGGCGTGAGGCAGTAGGAGACGACGACGTGTGGCTGCGGCTGGGAATCGTGACGGTGTTGCTGGTGGCCGTGTTCGGCGGCATCGGCTGGTACAAGTACGCTCAATATCAGCGTTTTCAGGACATGATGGCGGCGCCGCGGCCCGCTGTCGTGGTCTCGTCCGCCCCGGTCACCCTCGAGCGGTGGCCGGAGGAGATCGAGGCGCTCGGCACGTTCACCGCCGACCAGGGCGTGCACGTCGCAACCGAGGTGCCCGGCCGGGTACAGGCCATCCGCTTCGAGTCCGGGCAGCGCACCGATGCCGGCGCGGTGCTGGTCGAGCTCGACGCCTCCGCCGAGCGTGCCGAGCTGCGCGCCATCCAGGCCGACCTGGAACTGGCCCGGCTCGACTACGAGCGGGCCCAGGATCTGCGCCGCACCCAGGCGGTCTCCCAGTCCCAGCTCGACCGCGCCGCTGCGCTGGTGCGGGGCCTCGAGGCCCGGGCCGAGCAGCATCGCGTGCTGATCGAACGCAAGACCATCCGCGCGCCCTTCCGGGGCGAGCTCGGCATCCGTGAGATCCACCTCGGCCAGTATCTCTCCCCAGGGGACACGGTGGTCAGCCTGCAGGCCCTCGACCCCATACACCTCGACTTCACCCTGCCCGAGCGCTACCTGGGCGCGGTGGCGGTGGGCCAGACGGTGCGGGCCCCGGTCGCGGCCTGGCCGGACCACGCGTTCACCGGCGCCATCAACGCCATCAGCCCGGAGCTCGAGCGGGCCAACCGCACCCTCCACCTGCAGGCCACCCTCGACAATCCGGACGGACGCCTGCGCCCGGGCATGTTCTCGCTGCTGACCGTGGTGGTGAGCGAGCCCAGACCGGTATCGACCGTGCCCCGCACGGCCATCGCCTACCAGGCGTTCGGCGAGACCGTGTTCGTCCTCGAAGAGGACGCGGACGGCAACCTCACCGCGGAGCGCCGGCCGGTACGCGCCGGCCGCGTGCGCGACGGCAGGGTGGAGATCCTGGCCGGCGTGGCGGCCGGCGACGAGGTGGTCGCCACCGGTCAGATGAAGCTTCGCTCGGGACAGCGCGTGCGCATCGACAACAGCCTCGAGCTGCCGAACGGCGTCGCCCGGAGGTGAGCTTCACGGACGTCTTCGTTCGCCGGCCGGTGCTGGCGACGGTAGTGAGCCTGCTGATCCTGCTGCTGGGCCTGCGCGCCATCGGCCTGCTGGAGCTGCGCGAATACCCCCGCACCGAGCGCGCGGTGGTCACGGTCACCACGGCGTATCCCGGCGCCGACGCGGACCTGGTGCAGAGCTTCATCACCGCGCCGCTGCAGCGCGCCATCTCCGAGGCCAACGGCATCGACTACGTGCAGTCGAACTCGCGCCAGGGGGTGTCGATCATCGAAGCGGTGATGCAGCTCAACTACGACGGCAACGTCGCCGTCGCCGAGATCCAGGCCAAGGTGGGCAGCCAGCGCAATCAGATTCCCAACGAGGCGCTCGACCCGGTGATCGACGTGCGCACCGAGCAGGGCTGGTCGCTGATGTACATCGGCTTTTCCAGCGACAGCATGCGCGCCTCCCAGATCACCGACTACCTGATGCGCGGCATCATTCCCCGCATCCAGGCCATACCGGGCGTCGCCAAGGCGCGGGTGATGGGCGACCAGCAGCTCGCCATGCGCATCTGGCTCGATCCCGGGCGCATGGCGGCGCTCGACGTCACCGCCAACGAGGTCCGCGCCGCACTGCGGCGAGAAAACGTCCAGGCCGGCGCCGGCAGGACCCAGGACGACCTGCTCCAGGTCAATCTGTCGGCCGCCACGGACATGACCAGCGTGGCCGAGTTCGAGCGCCTGATCGTGCGCCGGGACGCCGACGCCCTGGTGCGGCTCGGCGACATCGCCGCGGTGGAGCTCGACGCCCGCAATCTGGACCAGGTGAGCTGGTACTCGGGCGAGCCGTCGACCCTGATCGGCATCGAGACCGGCCCAGGCGCCAACCCCATCGAGGTGTCGCGGGCCATCCGCGAGCTGCTGCCGGAAATCGAGCGCCAGCTTCCGCCGGACATCCACATGGCCCTGACCCACGACGGCAGCGAGTACATCGAGGACTCCATCGCCGAGGTGTACCGGACCCTGTTCGAGGCTGTGCTGATCGTGCTGCTGCTGATCTTCCTCGCCCTCGGCTCGGCCCGGGCGGCCATCGTTCCGGCGGTGTCGGTCCCGCTGTCGCTGGTCGGCGCGACCTTTCTCATGCTGCTGCTGGGTTTTTCGCTGAATCTGCTGACGCTGCTCGCCATGCTGCTCGCGATCGGCCTGGTGGTGGACGACGCCATCATCGTGGTGGAGAACGTGCATCGTCACATGGCGGCCGGCGAGGACCGGCTGCAGGCCGCCCTGACCGGCGCCCGGGAGCTCGGACTCCCCATCATCGCCATGACCACCACGCTGCTCGCGGTCTACGCGCCCATCGGCTTCATGGGCGGCCTGGTGGGCATCGTGTTCACCGAGTTCGCCTTCTCCCTGGCAGGGGCCGTGCTGGTCTCCGGCATCGTGGCGCTGACCTTCTCACCCATGCTGTCGTCGCTGGTGCTGAAGTCCAGCGCCGAGCAGGGGCGCTTCGAGCTGGCGGTGGAACACTTCTTCGAACGCCTGGCCGGCGGCTACCGGCGGCTGCTCCACGCCAGCCTCGACTACCGGCCGGTGACCGTCTACTTCTCCCTGGCGATGGTGGCCGGCATCTACTTCATGTTCGTCACCAGCCAGTCCGAGTTCGCGCCGACGGAGGACCGGGAGGCCATCAACATCCAGATGACGGCGCCCCACACGGCGACCCTGGAGTACACCGAGGCCCATACCCGCCGGCTGGTCGAGCTGTTCGAGACCGTTCCCGAGTACGCCCGCAGCTTCCTGATGCTCGGCGGCGGCGGCACGCCGGCGACCACCTTCGGCGGCTTCCGCCTGAAGCCCATCGACGAGCGCGAGCGCAGCCAGATGGAGGTCCAGCCCGAGCTTCAGCGCCTCGTTCAGCAAGTGCCGGGCGTGCAGATCGGCGTGTTCTCCTTCCCCGCCCTGCCCGGCGCGGCGGCGGGACCGCCCGTGCAGTTCGTCGTGACCGGCGATCAGGACTATCAGGAGCTGGACCGGGTAGCCGGCGAGCTGGTCGGCGAGGCGCTGCAGAGCGGCCGCTTCCTGTTCGTCAACAAGTCCAGCGAGATGGCGATGCCCCAGATCGACATCCGCATCGACCGCGACCGCGCCGGCGACCTGGGCGTCGACATGGAGAACCTGGGCTTCACCCTGGCCACCCTGCTCGGGGACGGCTACGCCACGCGGTTCAGCCAGGCCGGGCGCAGCTACGAGGTGATCCCCCAGGTAGCCCGGCGCTTCCGCGCCAGCCAGGAGTGGCTCGAGAACTACCACGTGCGCGGCAGCGGCGGCGAGCTGATTCCGTTGTCCGCGGTGGTGCGCTTCGAGCACACGGTCGAGCCGACGCAGCGCATGGAGCTGCAGCAGCTCAATGCCATCACCATCAACGCGGTGCCCTCGCCGGGCGTCTCCCTGGGCGACGCGCTGGCTTTCTTCGAGGAGCGCGCCGCCGAGCTGTTCCCGCGGGAGCTGTCCTACGACTATCTCGGCGAGGCCCGCCAGTTCCGCCAGCAGGGGGCGGCGCTGATCGTGACGTTCTTCCTGTCGCTGCTGGTGATCTACCTCGTGCTGGCCGCCCAGTTCGAGAGCTGGCGCGATCCGCTGATCATTCTGATGTCCGTGCCCATGTCCATCGCCGGCGCGCTGGTGTTCGTCACGCTGGGTTTCGCCAGCATCAACCTCTATACCCAGGTGGGACTCATCACCCTGATCGGACTGGTGGCGAAGAACGGCATCCTGATCGTCGACTTCGCCAACCGGATGCGCGACGAGCAGGGCCTCGGGCTGCGCGAGGCGGTGGAAGCCGCCGCCGCGGTGCGGCTGCGGCCGATTCTGATGACCACGGTGGCCATGCTGGTGGCCATGGTGCCGCTGCTGCTGGCCACCGGCCCCGGCGCCGTGAGCCGGTTCCACATCGGCCTGGTGATCTTCACCGGCCTCGGCATCGGCACCCTGTTCACCCTGTTCGTGGTGCCGGCGTTCTACGTGCTGCTGGCCCAGCGCCAGCGCCGCAGACCCGCTGCTCCCTAGGTGCCGGCGTCACTCCCACCAGCGGTCGACCCGGGCGATCTCCTCGTCGGACCAGCCGAAATGGTGCGCGAGCTCGTGAACCAGCACGTGGGTCACGAGCACGCCGAGCGGCACCGTGCCCCGGTCCACCCACTCGTCGATGATCGGTCTGCGGAACAGCCAGATGGTGTCCGGCTGCCAGGGCTGGTCCAGCGTCGACTTCTCGGTCAGTGGAATGCCGTCATAGAGGCCGGTGAGCTCGAAGGGATCCTCGATGCCGGTTTCCTCGAGCAGGTGGTCCGGCGCGAACTCCTCGACGCGCAGCGCCACCGCCTCGGCGGCCTCCCGGTATCCGTCGGGCAGCGCGGCGATGGCCGCTCGCGCCAGCGTCTCGATCAGCGCCGCGTCCGGCGCCAGGGTGTCGTATCCGGGTTCCGTCATGGGACCGTCTCAGAGGCATCCTCTACGGTATTGTAGAGGCTGCAACGACGCCGCCGGGACCCCGGCCGGCCAGACCCACCGCCGACAGGAGATCAAGCATGAGCCACGCGCCCGCCGCAGTTCCACATCCCTTCGCCGACCTGCTGGGCTTCGAGGTCGCCGAGCGCGGCGACGGGCGCTGCCGGACGGTGCTGGAGATCCGCGACGAGCACAGGAACCCGCACGGCATCGTGCACGGCGCGGTGCTCTACGCCCTCGCCGACACGGGCATGGGCGGCGCGCTGACCAGCGTGCTGGCGGCAGGCGAGATCTGCAGCACCATCGAGATCAAGATCAACTATCTGCGCCCCTGGCGCAGCGGCACGCTGCGCTGCGAGACGCGCCTGGTCAGCCGCGGCCGCACCACGGCCATGCTGTCGAGCGATCTGTACGACGGCGAGGATCGTCATCTCGCCATGGCCACCGGCACCTTCGCGATTCTCGCCGGTCGCGGCTGAGCGCCGCGGCGCCGGCCAGGTGAAGCCATGCTAGGATCGGGCCTGGGGAAATCGGGACAGAGTCTCAGGGTAGAGGGGAAACCATGCACGATCTGATCATCCGCAACGCGACCATCGTCGACGGTACCGGCGCGCCGGCCTTCCAGGGCGACGTGATCGTCGACGGCGACCGAATCACCGCCGTGACCGGACCCGGCGCCGCCAGCGGCGAGGCACGCCGGGTGGTGGACGCGGGCGGCGACCTGCTGACGCCGGGGTTCGTCGACATTCACACCCACTACGACGGCCAGGTCTGCTGGGACAAACAGGTGACGCCGAGCAGCTGGCACGGCGTGACCTCCATCGTCATGGGCAACTGCGGCGTCGGGTTCGCACCCGTGCGGCCCGGCACCGAGGACGAACTGGTCGCGCTGATGGAAAGCGTCGAGGACATTCCCGGCACCGCGCTGTACGAAGGAATTCCCTGGGGATGGGAGAGCTTCGAGGAATATCTCGACAGCATCGATACCCCCTACACCGTCGACGTGGGCACCCAGGTGCCCCACGTGGCGATCCGTCACTACGTCATGGGCGAGCGCTGCTACGACGACGCCACCCCCGAAGACATGCAGGCGATGCGCGCCATCACCCGCAGCGCCCTGGAGCACGGCGCGCTGGGTTTCTCGACGTCACGGTTCTACGGACACCTGGACAAGGCCGGCAACCTGGTGCCCGGGACCCGCGCCTCCGGCGAAGAGATGAAGACCATCGGCGCGGCCTTCGAGGGGCTCGGCCACGGCACCCTGGAGTTCGTCTCCGACTCGCTGTCGAGCCCCGAGGAACTCGACTGGATCGAGCACATCACCCGGACCACCGGCTGCACGGTCACGCCCCTGGTCACCGCGGGGCCCGCGCCCATCTGGGATCTGGCCGAGCGCCTGAAGGAGGAAGGCTTCAGCCTGCGGCCCCAGGTCGGCGCCCGCCCCGCGTCGATCCTCATGACCCTCGACGGCACCATCAACCCCATGCGTCAGTTCCCGGCCTACCGGGAGATTCAGGACCTGCCGCTGGCGGAACAGCGCGCGCGGCTGAAGGACCCCTCGTTCCGGGCCCGTGTGGTGGCCGAGGAAGCGCTGCTGCCGAAGAACGCCGATGCGGTTCGCTTCCTCACGGATCACGAGCGCCAGTACATCATGGACGAAGCGCTGTCCTACGAGCCCGGCCCGGAGGACACCGTGGCTACCGTCGCCCGGTCCAGGGGCCTTCATCCCCGGGAAGTGATGATGGACGTCCTGGCGGAGGGACGGCCGCTGCTGATCCTGTTCGGCCGCTACGAGGGCGACCTGGAGGGACAGCGGCAGGTGATCGAGCATCCCCTCTCGGTGTTCGGCCTGTCCGACGGCGGCGCGCACTGCGGGGTGCTGGTGGATGCCAGCGTGCCCACCTACATGCTGAGCTACTTCACCCGGGACCGGGTACGCGGGCCGAAGCTGCCGCTCGAGTTCGTGGTGCACAAGCTCACCCGGGACGCGGCCGAGGTCTACGGACTGCGGGACCGGGGCGTGATCGCGCCGGGCTATCTGGCCGACCTCAACCTGATCGACTATCGATCGCTCAGGCTGCATCAGCCGGAGATGGCCCACGATCTGCCCGCCGGGGGCAAGCGCCTGGTTCAGCGGGCCAACGGCTACCGGCTGACGGTGAAGTCCGGCGTGGTCACCTACGAGAACGGTGAAGCCACCGGGGAACTGCCGGGCCGGTTGCTGCGGGGCAGCCGGACCGCACCCGCCGCGGCGTGAGCCGCCTGGCGGGTGACGGGGTCACGGCGGGAGGGATCGCGGCCGGGAGGCCGCTCCTACGTAAGATCGGGCGTTGGGGTCGCGGCCGGGAGGCCGCTCCTACGTAGGATCGGGCGTGGGGTCGCGGCCGGGAGGCCGCTCCTACGGGGATCGGGTGTTGGGATCGCGGCCGGGAGGCCGCTCCTACGTAGGGTCGGGCGTTGGGGGCGGGGCGGCGGGCATCGTAGGAGCGGCCTCCCGGCCGCGATCCACACGCCAGCCACCCCAGCGCGCCAGACGATCAGCCCGCCTGCTGGACGATGCAGAGCAGGTCTGCCGGAACACCGTCGAGGATGCGTTCGGCGGTATTGCCGACCACGGCGCCGCTCAGGCCCTTGCGCGCCAGCGAGCCGACCACGACCAGAGACGCCTCCAGCTTCTCCGCCACCTGAGCCACGAGCTCTTCCGGCTCGGCATCACCGACGTGGGCCTGCTGACGCTCCACGCCGAGCCGCTTGGCCAGATCCGGCGGATGCACGAAATTGCCGGAGCCCTGGAAGGCGTTGACGCCGTGCAGCTCGGCACCGGCCAGCTCGGCCACCGCGCGGGCATACTCGATCACCGAATCGGTGAGGCGGCGGTGGGCATCGTCCTTGTCGTTGATGTTGACGGCGGCGAGAACCCGGCGCAGCCCTTCGGCGCTGTCCGACTTCACCAGCAGCACCGGGCAGGGTGCTTCGCGCAGCAGCTTCCAGTCCGTCGTCTTCAGCATGCGCCGCTGCAGCGCCGTGCGCGGCACCGTCGCCCGGACGATGAGGTCCGCGCCGGCCCGTTTCGCGGCGGGCGCCATGGCTCCGCGCCAGTCGTCGCGGCAGTCCACTTCGTACTCCACGGCAATGCCGTCGGCGCGCAGCGGATCCACCAGAGTTTCCATCCACGCACGGTAGCGCGCGAGCTCGGCCTCCTCGAACTGGGCCCGCTCGCTGCTCGGCCGGTCGCCACCGATGCTGAAGCAGCAGTAGGCATGCAGGGAAGCGCCGGTCGCCGAAGCCACCGCGGCCGCCCGGGCCAGCGCCCGCTGCCGGGTGGTGGTGGGGTCGATGATGCAGAAGATCTTCTGGACGACGGGCTCGGACATGGGGGGCCTCCTGATCGAAGGCGCCTAGCCTCGCCCAGCGGCGCCGGCCGCTCCATCCGCAGTTACCCCTAGCCGGTTGCGTGGCAACCGCCATGGCGCCCCCGGGGCCGGCCCCGGGGGCGAGCCAGGCCGCCCCGGCGGCGGCCCGTGCTGCCGGTCAGCGCGGCGCGAAGCGCTGCCCGCCGTCCACGCGGATGGTGCTGCCGTTCATCATCGGCGACTCGTAGATGGCGATGGCCATGGTGGCGTACTCCTCGGGCCGGCCCATGCGTTTCGGGAAGGCGGCATCCTTGGTGAGCTGCAGCTCCGCCGCCTCCGGGATGCCCGCGGTCAGCCCGGTCGCGAACAGGCTCGGCGCGATGGTCATCACGCGGATGCCCAGCGTGCCCAGATCCCGCGCCATCGTCAGCGTCATGCCGGCGATGCCCGCCTTGGCCGCGGTGTAGGCGATCTGACCGATCTGTCCCTCGAACGCGGCGATCGACGCCGTGTTGATCATCACCCCGCGCTCGCCGACCTCGTTGGGGTCGTTGGCGCTCATGTGCTTGGCGACGATCCGGTTGATGTTGAAGGAAGCGATCAGGTTCAGGTCGACGATCCGCTGGAAATCCTCCAGCGGGTGCATGGTGCCGTCCTTCGCCAGGGTCCGCTTGGCGACGCCGCCACCGGCCGTGTTGACCATGAACTGGACGCCGCCGAGCTGCGCCACGGCCTCGCCGATGGCCGTCTCCGTTCCGGCGTAGTCCATGACGTTCACCGGGTGGAAGCTGCCGCCGAGACGCTCTGCCACCTCGGCGCCCTTGGAGGTCTCGAGATCCAGAATGGCCGCCTTGCCGCCCCGGGCCACGAATTTCTCCGCCGTCGCCAGGCACATGCCCGAAGCGCCGCCTACGAATATCCCCTTATTGCCTTCGATCTGCATCGTCACTCTCCTGTGTGAGGTCTGGGTGGAAATGTCTGGAACCCGCCAGAATAGCCCGCCCGGGCAGGGGTGGAAACGCGCAACAGCCCCGGTCGGCACGGGGGCATCGATTTGCTCTATCAATGCAATAGCTACGTTTGATTGGAAACCTCTGCGTCGATGGCAGAAGCTATCGAAGCAGTCAATCACCTTTGTATCGGAAGGGAACGCCAATGCGACGCACACTACTCTCGATAGCAGCCGCAGCCGCGGTGGCCACGGCGCCGATGATGACGCCCGTCACCGCCTTCGCGGCAGACATGGAACCGGGCGAAGCCAGAACCAATCAGTTCTGGTGGCCCGATCAGCTCGACCTGACTCCCCTGCGGGACCACGATCCCCGCTCCAACCCCTACGGCGAGGACTTCGACTACGCCGAAGCCTTCGCCAGCCTCGACCATGAGGCCCTGGAAGCCGACCTGCGCGAGCTCATGACCGACTCCCAGGACTGGTGGCCGGCCGACTGGGGCCACTACGGTCCGTTCTTCATCCGCATGTCCTGGCACGCGGCGGGCACCTATCGGGTGGCCGACGGCCGCGGCGGCGCCGGCGGCGGACAGCAGCGCTTCGAGCCCCTGAACAGCTGGCCGGACAACGCCAGCCTCGACAAGGCCCGGCGCCTGCTGTGGCCGATCAAGCAGAAGTACGGCCGCAACGTCTCCTGGGCCGATCTGCTGGTGCTCGCCGGCACGGTCGCCATGGAGGACATGGGCTTCGAGACCTACGGTTTCGCCTACGGCCGTGACGACGACTGGGAGCCGGACCTCGTCTACTGGGGCCCCGAGGCCGAGATGCTCGGCAGCGACCGCTTCCACAGCGGCGGCGATCTGGAGAACCCGCTGGCAGCCACGACCATGGGCCTGATCTACGTCAATCCGGAAGGCCCCAACGGCAACGGCGACCCGCTCGCCGCGGCCGAGCGCATCCGCAAGAGCTTCGGCCAGATGGCGATGAACGACGAAGAGACCGTCGCGCTGATCGCCGGCGGCCACACCTTCGGCAAGATGCACGGCGCCCACTCCCCCGGCGACTGCGTCGGCCCCGAGCCGGCGGCTGCCGACATCGAGGAACAGGGTTTCGGCTGGACCAACAAGTGCGGCAAGGGCAACGCCGAGGACACGGTCACCAGCGGCCTCGAGGGCGCCTGGACCGCGGCGCCGACGCAGTGGACCATGATGTACCTGCAGAACCTGTTCAACTTCGAGTGGGAGCAGACCCGCAGCCCGGCCGGCGCCCTGCAGTGGATCCCGAAGGACGGCCAGGCCGCCAACACGGTGCCGGACGCCCACGTCGAGGGCCTGCGCCACGCACCCGTGATGCTCACCACCGACCTGTCTCTGAAGGCGGATCCGAAGTACCGGGAAATCTCCCGGCGTTTCCTGGACAACCCCGAGGAGTTCGAGCTGGCCTTCGCCAAGGCCTGGTTCAAGCTGACCCACCGCGACATGGGTCCGACCGCCCGCTATCTCGGCGGCGACGTGCCCGAGGAAGCCCTGCTGTGGCAGGATCCGGTCCCGGCAGCCGCCGGTCCGGTGATCAACGACCGCGACGTCCGTCGCCTGAAAGGCGAGATCCTGGACTCCGGCCTGACCGTCCCCGAGCTGGTCCGCACCGCCTGGGCGGCCGCCGCCAGCTACCGTGACAGCGACATGCGCGGCGGCGCCAACGGCGCGCGTCTGCGGCTCGCGCCTCAGAAGGACTGGGCCGTGAACGATCCCGCGGAAGTGGCCAAGGTCATTGCCGCCCTGGAGCGCATTCAGTCCGACTTCAACGACGGCAGCCGCCGGAAGGTGTCCCTGGCCGACCTGATCGTGCTGGGCGGCGCCGCCGCCATCGAGAAGGCCGCCGCCGACGCCGGCTACGACGTCGAGGTGCCCTTCACGCCGGGTCGCGGTGACGCCACCGCGGCGCAGACTGACGTCGAGGCGTTCGCCGTGCTCGAGCCCAAGGCCGACGGCTTCCGCAACTACTACAGCGACGGCGCCTACCTGCCGCCCACCGAGGCGCTGGTGGACAAGGCCGACCTGCTGACCCTGACGGTGCCGGAAATGACGGTGCTGGTCGGCGGCCTGCGGGCACTCGATGCCAACACCGGCGGCGCCAGCCACGGCGTGTTCACCGACCGGCCCGGCACCCTCACCAACGACTTCTTCGTGAACCTGCTCGACATGTCCACGGCATGGTCGAAGGGCGACGAGGAAGGCGTCTACGAGGGACGCGACCGTGCCAGCGGCGAGCTGAAGTGGACGGCAACCCCGGTGGACCTGATCTTCGGCTCGAACTCCGAGCTGCGGGCGGTCGCCGAGGTGTACGCCCAGGCGGACGGTGACGAGCAGTTCGTGCAGGACTTCGTCGACGCCTGGACCAAGGTCATGACCCTGGACCGGTTCGACATCTGAGCCGGACGTCCCGAGCCGGCGTGCCGCTCACGGGCGGCAGCCGGCTCGATCCACGAGGCAGCGCTCCGGCGCTGCCTTTTTCGTGCCTGACGGTCCGGCGCTGGCGCTTCAGCCGAGGACCAGATCGGCGAACGTGCGGAGCTGTGCCACGTTCTGGGTGGACACCAGCAGCGACGTCACCGGACTGTCCCGCCAGGCATCCAGCCGGCCCTTGATGCGGTCCACGGACCCGACCAGCGAGATCTCGTCCGCGAGCTCGGTGGGCACGGCGGCCGCCGCCTCGTCCTTTCGGCCCGCCAGGAACAGATCCTGGATCTTCTCCGCGGCTTCCGCGAATCCCATGCGCTGAACCAGCTCATTGTGGAAATTCCGCGACTTCGCCCCCATGCCGCCGATGTAGAGTGCGAGATTGCGCCGGATCGGCTCCAGCGCCTTGTCGACGTCGTCGTCGATGATGACGGACACGCCCTGCATGATCTCGAAACCCGGTTTCGCATGGGCGATCTGATCCGCGTACACCTCCTGACGATAGGGCGAGTAGTACAGCGGCAGCCAGCCGTCCGCGATCTCCGCCGTCATGGCGACGTTCTTCGGCCCTTCGGCGCCGAGGAAGATCGGCAGGTCCGGCCGCAGCGGGTGGGTGATCGGCTTGAGCGGCTTGCCGAGCCCCCAGGCGCCCTCGCCGGTGTACGGCAGCGGGTAGTGCTCACCGTCGTTGGTGACAGGCGCCTCCCGGGCCAGCACCTGGCGGATGATGTTCACGTACTCCCGGGTCCGCGCCAGCGGCTTGCCGAAGGGTCGGCCGTACCAGCCCTCCACCACCTGTGGACCGGACACCCCGAGACCCAGGATCATCCGCCCGCCGGACAGATGGTCCAGCGTCAGCGCCGCCATGGCCGTGGCCGTCGGCGCCCGGGCGGAGAGCTGGGCGATGCCGGTGCCGAGGCGGATGCGCTCGGTGTGGGCGCCGATCCACGCCAGCGGCGTGAACACGTCGGAACCCCAGGCCTCGGCGGTGAACACGGCGTCGTAGCCGAGCCGCTCCGCTTCCTGGGCCATCTTCACCATGTTCGGGTTCGGGCCGGCGCCCCAGTAGCCGAGCTGCAGGCCGAGTTTCAGATCTGCCATCGTCGTCTCTCCGTCACTTCTCTGAACACTTCACCAGCAGCTTGCCGGTGTTGGCGCCGTCGAACAGCCGGTTCACGGCTTCCGGGGCGTTCTCCAGCCCGTCGACGACGTCGGTGTCGTACTTGATCTTCCCCTCGGCCAGCCAGCCGCCGAGCTCGGCGATGCCCTCGGCGAAACGGGGGAAGTAGTCGATGATGATGAAGCCCTTCACCAGCACCCGGCGCATCAGGATCATCTGGTAGTTGTTCGGGCCGCGCACGCCCTCGGAATTGTCACCCTCGTTGTAGTGGGCGATCAGCCCGCACAGGGGGATTCTGGCGTTCTGGTTGACCAGCTTGAGCACCGCGTCGGTCACCGGACCGCCGGTGTTCTCGAAGTAGACGTCGATGCCCTTCGGGCAGGCCGCGGCCAGCTCACGGTCGAGATCGGCGGTCTTGTAGTTGATGGCGGCGTCGAAGCCGAGGTCGTCCACCAGATGGCGGCATTTCTCGTCGGATCCGGCGGTGCCGACCACCCGGCAACCCTTCACCTTGGCGATCTGCCCGACGATCTGGCCGACGGCGCCGGCGGCCGCCGACACCACCACGGTCTCACCGGCCTCGGGCCTGCCGATGTCCAGCAGGCCGAAATAGGCAGTCATGCCGGTCGCGCCCAGCACGCTCATGTAGGCGTCGAGGGGCACCCCGTCGGTGTGGGGGATCTTGTTCAGGCCGGCGCCGCCGGCGGCCAGCGTGTGCGAGGCCCAGCCCCACATGCCCTGCACCAGGTCGCCGGGCTGGTAGTCGGCATGGGCACTGGCCTCGACCACGCCGAGGGTGCCGCCGCGCATCACCTCGCCGAGCTGCACCGGCGGCATGTACTGGTCCATGTCCGAGGCCCAGATGCGGTTGGTCGGGTCCAGCGACAGATACAGGGTGCGCACCAGCACCTGGCCGTCTGCGGGATCGGGCAGCTCGGTCGTCTGCCAGTCGAAATCGTCGCGGCTGAGCCGGCCTTGCGGACGGCGCTTGAGCACCCAGGCGTTGCAGGTAGCGGGCATGGTTCCTCCGATCGAATGTCGTTGAGCGCCTATGATGACCCGATCGTGCGGCGGAGTGCACCCACCGCAGGCGAAGGGCCGGTTGAACCCTCCGGCGACAGGGCGTGACCTACGCAGGACACACCTTTACCGGAACCACGCCATGAACAAGACCGTGCTGCTCGCCACGATGATCATCCTCACCGGCTCCGCCTTCGCTGCGGACTCGCGCCGGTTGGAGACCGATTTCGGAGACCCGGTCGGCAACTACAACCTGCGAACAGCGCCCTACGGCTTCGAAACCGCCAGCGCGATGGACGGCAACGACTGGTTCACCCAGCCGGCCGATTCTGCACATCCTTCACGCTCGTCACAGCACGGTCCCGCTGCGGATTTCTCCGTGGAGACGATCGAATGGAGGGACCGTCTCGAGGCGGATCGCCAGGGCCGTTGAACGCCTTGCCACTGCTGATCGAAGGTTGCGTTCAGAGCGACATCGACCGCCGGTCGATGATCGCCCTGGCGGCCCGGTGCTCGGCCTCGTTGAAGGCGAACCGCATGAACAGCAGGCCGCCGAGGAGATAGCAGGCCGCCGGCAGCAGCCCGAAGATGGCGCGGATGGTCTGCTCGCTCTGCACCTCGTTGGGCACGAAGCCGGCGAACTGCAGCACCAGGCCGGCGATGAGCGCGCACAGCGAGGCCGAGCACTTCCGCACCAGGTTCCAGACCGCCAGATAGGCGCCCTCCTTGCGGTCCCCGGTGGTGAGCTCGTCGTAGTCGATCACGTCGGCCTGAATCGCAGGCTGGACGACCGCGCCGCACCCGGCGAGGAAGCCGCAGAGGAACGTCAGCACCCAGAACGTCACGCCGGGCTCGTCCAGGAAGTAGAACCAGATGAACGGTACCGCCGACAGCAGCAGCGCCCCGGTCCACGCCCGCTGCTTGCCGATGCGTCGCGCCAGCCAGATCCAGAACGGCGTGAACACCACCTGGGGCAGCGCGTAGGTCATCATCACCGCCACCAGCAGGGCTTCCAAAGGGAACACGTAGGCCACCAGATAGGGCGTCAGCGTCATGATGCTCGCCATGCCGTAGGTCTCGATGCCGAAAACGATCAGCAGCAGCCGCGCATGGGGATTGCGGAACACGTCCGCCACCGCCCGCACCACGTTGGCCTGCCCGCGGCCCTGAAAGGCCTCACGCTCGGGCAGAAAGCGGGTGGTGAGCACGATGGCGGAGAACACCGTGATCCCCGCCACCACCGACAGATCGCCGGCGAAGGAGCGCTTGTCCTCGGCCATGTTCATGAGCTGCAGAACCCCCATGCCGAGCAGGCTGCCGATGAACGCGATCATGTGGGTGTAGCCGAACAGGCGGGTGCGCTCGTGATAGTGCGGCGTCAGCTCCATGCCGAGCGCCGCATGGGGGATCAGGTAGGCGGTGCTGGCCGTTTCGTACACCAGCAGCGCCACCGCCATCCAGACCACCAGCGCGGCGCCGTCCAGGGCTGCCGGCGGCGACCAGATCATCACCACGCCGACCGCGATCGGCAGCGCCGAGCCGTACAGCCAGATGCGGCGCCGCCCCAGCCGGGAACGGGTCCGGTCCGACAGATAGCCGACCAGCGGATCGGTGACGCCGTCCCACAGCCGGGCGGCCGCCAGCAGCAGCCCCATGGTCGCCGGCGCGATCAGCAGCACGTCGGTGGCGAACTTCATGAGATAGACGCCGAACAGCACGCCCATCAGCATGAACGCGACCCGGGACAGGGTGTAGGTCCAGATCAGCCCGAGGCCGAGGCGTCCGCCGGCATCGACGGCATTCGGATCGTTCCTGGTCGGCGCTGGAAGGATGTCGGTCATATCCGGAAAAGCATAAGCGATGCGGCCCGGATCCGGCTGCCCGTTTCGGCACCGCCCGAGCCGCCGATTGATAGTTATCCTCTATCGAACTGACATCATCAATCAATTTCCCGTGCACTCATCAGGGGTGTATAACGAACACATCGGCAGCATCGATGCTGCGCAATCACGAGGGGATCGAACATGACTCAGCAGAGCGAGAGCAGCGGCGGCAAATGCCCCGTCATGCACGGCGGCAACACCAGAGCCGGACATTCCGCCATGGACTGGTGGCCCGAGGCCCTGAACCTCGACATCCTCCACCAGCACGACACCAAGACCAACCCGATGGGCGCGGACTTCGACTACCGGGAAGAAGTGAAGAAGCTCGACGTCGAAGCCCTGAAGAAAGATCTGCACGACCTCATGACCGACAGCCAGGACTGGTGGCCGGCCGACTGGGGACACTACGGCGGTCTGATGATCCGCATGGCCTGGCACTCCGCCGGCACCTACCGCATCGCCGACGGCCGCGGCGGCGGCGGCACCGGTAATCAACGCTTCGCGCCCATCAATTCCTGGCCCGACAACGTCAGCCTCGACAAGGCCCGCCGGCTGCTGTGGCCGATCAAGAAGAAATACGGCAACCGCCTGAGCTGGGCGGACCTGATCATTCTCGCCGGCAACGTCGCCTACGAGTCCATGGGGCTCGAGACCTACGGCTTCGCCTTCGGCCGCGAGGACATCTGGCACCCGGAGAAGGACACCTACTGGGGCTCCGAGAAGGAGTGGCTCGCTGCCAGCCGCTACGAAGGCGAGGGTGAGGAGCGCGAGGCGCTGGAAAACCCGCTCGCCGCCGTCCAGATGGGTCTCATCTACGTGAACCCCGAAGGCGTGAACGGCGAACCGGACCCGCTGAAGACGGCTCAGGACGTCCGCGTCACCTTCGCCCGCATGGCCATGAACGACGAGGAGACCGTCGCGCTGACCGCCGGCGGCCACACGGTCGGCAAGTGCCACGGCAACGGCGACGCCGGGGCCCTGGGCCCGAACCCGGAAGCGGCCGACGTCGAGTCCCAGGGCTTCGGCTGGTTCAACCCGAAAGGCAAGGGCTGTGGCCGCGACACCGTCACCAGCGGCATCGAGGGCGCCTGGACCACCCATCCCACCCGCTGGGACAACGGCTACTTCTATCTGCTGTTCAACTATGACTGGGAGCTGAAGAAGAGCCCGGCCGGCGCCTGGCAGTGGGAGCCCATCGACATCAAGGAGGAAGACAAGCCCGTCGACGTCGAGGATCCGTCGATCCGCTACAACCCGATCATGACCGATGCCGACATGGCGATGGTGAAGGATCCGATCTACCGCGAGATCTCAGAGCGCTTCTACAAGGACCCGGCATACTTCTCCGTGGTCTTCGCCCGCGCCTGGTTCAAGCTCACCCACCGGGACATGGGACCGAAATCACGATACATCGGCCCTGACGTGCCGAAGGAAGACCTGATCTGGCAGGACCCGGTGCCGGCCGGCTCGACCGACTACGACGTCGACGCCGTGAAAGCCCGGATCGCCGGCGCCGGACTGTCCATCGGCGAGACGGTGGCCACGGCCTGGGACTCGGCCCGTACCTTCCGCGGCTCCGACATGCGCGGCGGCGCGAACGGCGCCCGCATCCGGCTCGCGCCGCAGAAAGACTGGGCCGGCAACGAGCCGGAACGCCTCGCCAGGGTGCTCGAAGTGCTCGAGGGCATCGCCGCCGACACCGGCGCCAGCCTCGCCGACGTGATCGTGCTGACGGGCAACGTCGGCGTCGAGCAGGCCGCGAAGGCGGCCGGCGTCGAGGTCACCGTGCCGTTCGCGCCGGGCCGTGGCGACGCCTCTCAGGAGATGACGGACGTCGACTCTTTCGAGCCGCTGGAGCCCCTGCACGATGCCTACCGCAACTGGCTGAAGGCCGACTACGCGGTGAAGCCCGAGGAGCTCATGCTGGACCGCACCCAGCTCATGGGGCTCACCGCCCCGGAGATGACGGCGCTGATCGGCGGCATGCGGGTACTCGGCACCAACCACGGCGGCACGACCCACGGTGTGTTCACGGACCGCGTCGGTGCGCTGACCACGGACTTCTTCGTCAACCTCACCGACATGGGCAACGAGTGGAAGCCCGCCGGGGAGGGCCTCTACGAGATCCGTGATCGCCGGACCGGGGCGGTGAAGTGGACGGCCACGCGGGTGGATCTGGTGTTCGGCTCGAACTCCATCCTCCGCGCCTACGCCGAGGTCTACGCTCAGGACGACAACCGCGAGAAGTTCGTGCAGGACTTCGTCGCGGCCTGGACCAAGGTGATGAACGCGGACCGGTTCGACATCTGATCCGACGGCCGGCAGACGGCGGCGCCCACGGGCGCCGCCGTCAAGTTCTCACTCGGGGAGATACCAGATCGGCGATGTCCAGGCCCGCTCCCGGATCGACGTCGCCGCATCGGGATGGTCGTCGCAGCGGCCAGCCGCACGGCAATGGTGGGCGCTCCAGCGCGGCGTCGGCGCCTCGAGCACCCGCGCGTACCAGAAGGCCGGCGCGGACCGGTCGAAGTCCGGGTCCGACCACACCCGGCAGACGTCCAGAGCCCCGTCGCTGCCCGTCCAGACGTCGATCACCCGCTCGCGCAGCTCGCCGTCGCGGAACTCGCCCTTGATAATCTCGATCTTCTGCAGCGGCGTGCGGTCGTAGAGCGCGTGCACCAGAAAGGACGGCGCGCCCCGCGGGTCGTCGAGGGTACCGCCCATGGGCACAGCGCCCGCCGCCATGCCGTCGGCACAGACGATACTGTCGTCCCCGCTGGCGAAACGGACCCGCATTCGGGGTCCGCTGGTTGCGTAGACCTCGCGCCGGTGAAGCGCCTCGAACAGGCTCGCCCGGGTATTCTCCTCCGCCCACACCGCCACCAGCCCGCCCGGGTTCCAGTCGACGCGGGTCATGGTGCGATCGAAGTCACCCGCCCCGAACACCGAGCCCGGCCACTGATCTTCCTCGACGAAGCCGCCGGTGGCGGCGTGGTTGTCGGTGGAGCCGATGATGCCGAGCTGCAGCGGATTGACGCCGCGCTCGCCGGACTCGGCGTACCCGTAGAGCCCCCGCAGCAGCAGCCGGCGCACGTAGCTGCCGCGCATGCGCTCCCATTCCTCGCGCGTGTACCCGTCCGGGCCCGCCGGTCGGGAACTCTTCGTCAGGCGCACCTCGAAGCTGCAGTCTTCGTCGGTCTGTCCGAAAGCCGGCAGACACTCGCTGTTGCCTTTTTCCTGGAAGATCTCGATCAGCCGCTCGTAGCGGGCGCGGGTGTCCAGCACGTCCGGCGCCTCGGTCTCCACGTCGAAGCTCCTGCCGTCCCCCATGTTGGTGTTGTGGGGGATGGCGATGGCGCGGCAGCCGTCCTCGGCGCGGCACTGGCGGTCGAGCTCCTGCCACAGCAGACGCGGTTCGGGAAAGCGCAGATAGTCGATGGCTTCCGCCGTGACGTGTTCGTTCTCGAAGATGACGTTGCGGTGGTTGTGACTGAAATCCGGGGTCGCCGACCACTCGAAGCCGATGAAGGCCGTGAAGTCGCACGGCGCGTCGGCCGCGTTGGTCTGCTGCTGAATCCGCCGCCACTGCTGCTGCTGGGCGGCGGCGCAGCCCTGCGGATCGTCGACGCACAGGTCCGGCACCTTCGGCGCCGGCCCCGTGATGGTCGGGACCACGTAGCCGGCGAACACCTCGGAGCCGGTCTCCGGCGTGTTGCGCTCCACCAGGGTGGCGCAGTAGGGGTCGTCCCGCCACAGCGGATCGGAGCACTGATACAGCAGGCTGAACCACTCGGCATGGTCGGTGACGGCCATGAAGTCCAGCGGCCGGTCGAGCTTCGCTTCCTGGCCGCTGGGGAGCCGCAGCGTCCCACCCCGGGCGAAGGCATACGCGTCCGCCGGCGTCTTCGCGGTGCCGAAACCCCAGGCGTCCAGGGAGTAGGCCGTGTGCACGTGCAGATCGCCCCAGTACACCTGCTTCACCCCGGGCTCGAAGTAGGGACAGCGTTCCGCAGCCGCCGGAAAGCTCACGGCACCCGCCGCCAGCAGCAGCGCCGCGCCGAGCAGGCGCCGCTCAGACCGGCGCATTCGGTTCCAGCCCGACCAGCAGGCGGCCGTAGTTCTCGGTGCTGACGTCCAGATCGAACACCGTATGGCAGGACGCCGTGTTGAGGTCCCGCAGGATCCGCTGCAGCGGGTTGTCGAGGAAATGGGCGCTGGCGCCGCAGGCCTCCACCACGTCGCGGACCACGTTGCGGGCGCGCCGCACCAGGTGGCCGATGTCCACCCGCAGCCGGGCACGCTCGAGATCGGGACAGGGGTCGACGGTGTCGCCCCAGGCAGCCACCTCCCGGGCGACGTGGCCAAGCTGGTTGACGATGGAAGCCATCTCAACGCGCGCATGGGCGAGGCGTGACTGCGCGAGCGCCCGTTCGCTCTGCCGGCTCCGGGTGCCGTAGACGGTCCGCCCAGCCATGCGCTCCTCGAACAGGTCCACCGCCCGGCGCGCAGCGCCGACCAGCGGCGCGGTCGCCGTGAGTCCGAGTACCGGCAGCATGGGCATGCGGTAGAGGGGCGAGCCGTTGATCCTCGCACCGGGGCTGGTGCCGTCACGGACCGCCGCGAGGTCGACGCCGAGATGCGCCGGCACGAACACGTCGTTCACAGCGACGTCGTTGCTGCCGGTGCCGACCATGCCTTCCACCTGCCAGGTGTCGATCACCTCGGCCTGGTCCCGGGGCAGCACGAACATGTACAGCCCCGGCGCGTCCTGCCCCGGCACCGGGGTCAACGCGGCCACCATCACCCAGTCGGCGTGCATGACGCCGGTGCCCCACTGCCAGCGGCCGGTGAGGCGGTAGCCGCCCTCGACCGGTTCCGCCCGGCCGCCGGGCGACAGGGTGCCCGGCGCGATGATGTAGGGCTGGCGGCCGAAGACGTCGTCCTGGGCGGGCTGGTCGTAGAGCGCCAGCAGCCAGTTGTGCTCCATGCAGAAGGTGGTCACCCAGGCCGTGGAGGTGCAGGCCTCGCCGAGCCGGAGCCCCACTTCCATGAAGCCCTTGAGGGAGAATTCGTAGCCGCCGTAACGCTTCGGCACGAACCAGCGATACGCGCCGGTGTCCTCGATGGCCTGCATCACGGCGTCCACCGGCCGGCGCGCCCGTTCCGCGGCCAGCGCGTTGTCGGCCAGCATCGGCGCCAGCGCCGTCAGGCGGTCGATGAGCGCCTGCTCGGTGGGCTGGGCGCCGCCCTGGCGGGCTCCGTGCTGTTCTGCGGATGAGGACATCGCGCTTCCTCTAGTCGGCGCCGAGATTGAACGTCACCGACGCGTAGTAGGTTCTCGGCCGTACCGGCTGGCCGAAGCTCAGGCCGAACGTGGCGAACGGCGTCGCCGACTGATAGTAGAACTCGTCGGTGGCGTTGCGCACGCCGGCGCCGATCTCCCAGCGCCCGTCGCCGGACAGGTAGCTGCCGCTGAGGTTCAGATTACGGTAGTCGTCGATGAGAAGCTCTTCGATGTTCTCGGCGCGGGAGTAGTAATCGTCCTTCATGACGAAGTCCGCGCGCAGGGACAGCCGCGCGCCGTTGTCGAGCGGCATCTCGTACCGGGCCATCATCGACAGCGTCCAGTCCGGCGTGTTCGGCAGGTCGCTGTCCTCGTCGATCACCACCGTGTTGGACACCAGCACGCCGCGCAGGCTGTCGATCTCGTCGTCCAGCAGGCCGGCGTTCACGCCGATGGTCAGGCGTTCCGTCAGCAGCGCCGACAGCTCCAGCTCGAGCCCCTGAATGGTGGCGTCACCGAGGTTCTCCTTGGTCGACGACGTGGCGACCTCGTTGCTGGAGGCATTGATCTGCATGTCCTCGTAGTCCATCAGGAACGCCGAGGCGTTGAGCCGCATCCGCCCGTCCAGCAGGGTGGACTTCATGCCGATCTCGTAATTGGTGACGTACTCGGGATCGTAGTTCGGCAGCGGGTCGGGCACCACACCGGTGAACCGCGCCGCGTAGCTGCCGTCGCGGTAGCCCTCGGAATACGTGGCGTACAGCATCACGCTGTCGGTGGCGTCCCAGGACAGCGACACCAGCGGCGTGGTCTCGGTGGTCTTCAGCTTGCCGGACTGGTCCGAGATCGGTCCGACCCGCCGCTCCGTGACCAGGTTGAAGTCCTTGTTGCTCTCGGTGTAGCGCGCGCCCACCGTCAGCGTCAGCACGTCGGTGAGATCGAAATTGACCTGGCCGAACACCGCCTGGCTGTCGTTGTCGATGTACCGGTCGAGATACTGGAAGAAGAAATCCGGCGGCGCCGACAGCGGCGGCGCGAAGGCGATCTGATTGAAGATCGCCTCGCGGCCTTCCTCCTCGAAGTAGTACAGGCCGACCACGTAGTTCATGCGGCCGTCCATGGCGTCGCCGGCGAGCTGCAGCTCCTGAGACCACTGCTCCTGGGTGTACTCGTCGTGGTTGTTGGCGAACAGCAGGTACGGCGAGAAGTCGATGTCGTTGAAGAAGTGGATGTCGAATTCCCGATAGGACGTGATCGACTTGAGCTCCACCTCGCCGAGCCGCCAGGTGGCCGTCAGGTTGCCCCCCCACACCTCGACGCTCTGCTCCGGCGTGATCTTGGTGCCGGCGTTGTCGGTGTACACCGAGTTCACCGCGTACGGGTCGCCGGAGTTCCACACCGGGCCGTAGCAGGCGCTGTTGGTCGCCTGGCCGACGCCGGTCGTGCAGGACGCCGGGTCGCCGCTGTACAGGGTGTTGAAGAAATTGGCGAAGGTCTGCACCGGCGGGCCGAGCGTGATCACCTCGCCGTTGAAGCCGGCGATGCCGTTGATGGGCGACACCGCGCCAGGCGTCTCGGTGGACTTGGAATAGTCGAGCGCGAAATCCACCTCGAAGTCGTCGGTGAGGTCGGCCAGGATCCGGGTCCGTACACCCCAGATGTCGTCGCTGCCGAGTTCCAGATCCTCGTACTGCAGGGCTTCGACGTAGCCGTCGCGTTCGCGCCGGAAGGCGCTGAAGCGTCCCGCGGCCCGCTCGCCCAGCGGCACGTTGACGGTGGCGCGCGCCTCCAGATAGTCGTCGGAACCGGCGGAGACCTGCACCGATCCGCCGACGTCCCGGCCCGGCCGGCGGGAGATGATGTTGACCGCGCCGCCGATGGTGTTGCGGCCGAACAGCGTGCCCTGGGGGCCGCGCAGCACCTCCACCCGCTCGATGTCGATCAGGTCGAACACGCTGCCGATGTTGCGCCCCATGTAGACGCCATCCAGGTAGATGCCGACCGCCGGGTCCTCCACGGGAATGAAGTCGTTCTGCCCCATGCCGCGGATGAACACGATCGGCGATTTGACGCCGCTGGTGCCGCCGGCGGCCTCGAAGTGGACGTTGGGAACGGTCTGACCGATGGCGTCGATCTTCATCCCGCCCTGCTCGAGCAGGTCCTCGCCGGTCAGCACGGACACCGCGACGGGAACGGACTGAAGGCTCTCCTCCCGGCGCCGCGCGGTGACGACGATTTCCTCGAGCACCAGCGACGCTCCGCCGTCGCCGTCGGATGACGTGGCGGCCCCGGCGGTGAGCGGCACAACCAGCCCCCCCACGACCATGGCGCCTGACAAGATCCCCCCCGTGAACACGCTGAACACCTGGCGCATCGCCGCTCTCCCCTGATCTGATTCCGGATCCCGCCTTCCGGCACCCCGCAACGCACTCGCCCCTCGGCATTGACTTAGGGTGCTAAGTATCGACTCTACTGTCCTGATTGATCTTGGTCAATGCAGTTTACCTTGCAATGTGGTCGTGCCTCCCGCCGGTCCTGCGGTTAAGCTGGAGAGCGCACTCGAAACGCCACGAGGGAAGATGCCTGCCGATCCGGCCGAGGAGCCCACCGCACCGCACGACCCGTCCAGCCCGCCGACCTCCGACGGCCCCGCGCCGCGGGACGACTGGTTCAGCCATACCCTGCCCCGCACGCTGCTCTACGCCTACACCTGGGTCGACGATGGACTGCAGAACTACATGCGGGCCCACGCGGCCTTCGCCCTGCCCCGGGCCCAGTCCATGCTCATGGTCTGCATCGGCGACGGCGTGCACCGCCAGTCCGAGATGGCGAAGATCCTCAAGGTCAGCAAGCAGGCGATTCGGCAGGGCATCCGCGAGCTCGAGCAGAAAGGCCTGGTGGAGATCGTCGCCGACCCGGACAACCAGCGCAGCCGGCTCGTCCAGTTCACCGAGGAGGGCCGCAGCATCCGCGAGACGGCCCGCCGGGGCATCTTCGAAGTGGAGAAACAGCTCGAGCAGCGCATCGGCGCCGACAACGTGCGCCGGCTGCAGCAGATTCTCGAGGCCGGCTGGGGCGCCGCGCCCGACTTCCGGGACAGTCCGGATCCCTAGTGTCGTGCGCCGCCGTCCGCGGGGCGGCGGCGCCGAGCCGCCCGGCCACGCCGGCCGGGATGCTACAGTAGCCCGATCCGGAGAAGGGATCGCACAGAGGGGGAAACGTCATGCTGAGGATCACGCTGCAGATCCTGGGCCTGCTGGCCGTGCTGCTGGGCGCGACCATCGTCACCTTGAAGATCAAGCACCAGGACGGCGACGGGCCGTCCATCCTGTTTCCAGGCGGCGCGCTGGTTTCCGGCGAGCTGCACGAGGGGCCGGAGCCGGACTGGGGTTTCACCGACGACGTCTACGTCATCGAGCTGCAGCTCGAGAACCCGCCGACCTCCCGCCGGATCTTCGTGATGGAGAGCGACGGCCGCCTGTTCGTGCCCTCGGGCTACATGCGCTCCTTCCTCGGCCGCCTGTGGAAGGACTGGGCCTTCGAGGCCGACGCCGGCCGCAGCCTCGCCGTCGCCAGGATCGACGGGGTGCGCTACGAACGCCGCCTGGTGCGGGTGACCGACCCCGAGATCGTCGACGGCGTGGCGGTGAAGATGGCGGAGAAGTACGCCGGCGGGGCGCAGCCGGACACCGTGGCGCAGATCGAACGCAGCATCGCGGACGGCGACACCTGGATCTTCGAGCTGGCGCCCCGGGACGCCTAGGGAGGACACGACGATGACCACCAGACACTATCTCATCACCATGCTGGCGGTGACCGCCCTCTGGGTCGTGGCGCTGCTCACCGTTCCCCCGTTCGCCCGGCTGGTCGAGCAGCTCATGCTGTGGTTCCTGTCGACCAACGCCGGATGAGCGGCATGACCCGGGACGACGTCCAGGCGCTGCTGGCGATTCCCGCCATCCTGCTGGCGGGCGTGCTGCTGACCCTGGCCGGGGCGGCCGGCGGCTCCCGGGCCGGCGGCGTCCCCGTGTTCGCCCTGTGCGCTCTGCTCTGCTTCGCCGTCAACTGGATCGTGTTCGTGCCGTCCTTTCTGGCGCGCACCGAGCACTACTTCGATCTGACCGGCAGCCTCACCTACGTCTCCGCCGTGATGCTCGCGGTCTACCTGACGGACAGCCTGGATGCCCGCAGCGTTCTGCTCGCGGCCCTGATCGTGATCTGGGCCGGCCGCCTCGGCGCGTTCCTGTTCGCCCGGGTGCGCCGCGAAGGCAAAGACGGCCGCTTCGACCAGATCAAACGCTCGCTGCCGCGCTTCCTGATGGTGTGGACCCTGCAGGGCCTGTGGGTGCTGACGACCGCCGCCTGCGCGCTCGCCGCGATCACCGCCGCGCAGGGCGCCCCGCTGGGCGCGATCGCCGCGGCCGGCACGCTGCTGTGGCTGGTCGGCTTCGCGCTGGAGGTCATCGCGGATCGCCAGAAGTCGGCCTTCCGCGCCGATCCGGCGAACGCGGGCCGCTTCATCGACCGCGGCGTCTGGACCTGGTCACGCCACCCGAACTATGCCGGCGAGATCCTGCTGTGGACCGGCATCGCCGTCATCGCCTATCCGGCGCTGAGCGGCTGGCAGCTCGTCACCCTGATTTCGCCGGTCTTCGTCTACCTGCTGCTCACCCGCATCAGCGGCGTGCCCATGCTGGAACGGCGGGCCGACCGGCGCTGGGGCGACGATCCCGACTACCAGGCGTACAAGGCGCGCACGCCGGTGCTCTGGCCGGTTCCGGGCCGGCGCTGACCGCCCGCGCCGGGCGGGTGCCCGGCGGCAGGCGCCAGGTCAGTACGGATGCACCCGCACCGGCAGCTCGGCGTAGCCCTTGATGAAGTTGGACGGCACCCGCACCGGCTCGCCCACCACCTCGACGGTGTGGAAGCGCGCCATGATCTCCTCCCACAGCACCCGGAGCTGCATTTCCGCCAGCCGGTTGCCCATGCAGCGGTGCAGGCCGTAGCCGAAGGACAGATGCTCGCGGGCATTGGGCCGGTCGATGATCAGCCGGTCGGCATCCTCGAACACGTCCGCGTCGCGGTTGCCGGACACGTACCACATCACCACCTTGTCGCCCCGACGAATGGTTCTGCCGTGGAAGTCCACGTCGGTGAGCGCCGTCCGGCGCATGTGCGCCAGCGGCGTCTGCCAGCGGATGATCTCGGCGACCATGTTGGGTATCAGTCTGGCGTCGCCCCGGGCCACGCCGGCGCGCAGCTTGTCGTACTCCTCCGGAAACCGGTTCAGCGCCAGCACGCCCCCGGAGATGGAATTGCGCGTGGTGTCGTTGCCGCCGACGATCAGCAGGGTGACGTTGCCGAGCAGCTCCATCGGCGGCATGTTCCGGGTCTTCGGATCCTGGGCGAGCATGGTGATCAGATCGAAGCCCTGATGCGCCGGGTCCTTGCGGGCTTCGAACAGCTCGGTGAAGCGGGCGAGGCAGTCCATCATCTCGCGGCGGGTCTCCTCCCAGCTCGACACCAGCCCGGAGCGCGGCCCCAGGGTGCTGACGTCGGACCACCAGGTGAGCTTGCGCCGCTCCTCGAACGGAAAGTCGAACAGGGTGGCCAGCATCCGGGTGGTCAGCTCCACCGACACCCGCTGCACCCAGTTGAAGGTCTCGCCCACCGGCAGCCCGTCGAGAATCTCGCCGACCCGGCTGCGGATCAGCGGCTCCATCTCCGCCAGGTTGCGCGGACCCACCACCGGCGCCACCACCTTGCGCTGCTCGTCGTGCTTCGGCGGGTCCATGGCGATGAACTGGTCGAACTGGAACTCGTCGGCCGCATCGATGATGGTGATGTTCTGCTGGGACGAGAACCGCTCGTGATCCGCGTCGACGTCCTTGATGTGCCGGTGGCGGGTGATGGACCAGTAGGGTCCGTAGCGGCTGTCGGCGTGGTAGTGGATCGGGTCGTCCCGCCGCAGCCGCTCGAAGAACGGCTCGTGGACGTCCTGCCGGAACAGGTGGAAGTTGGAGACGTCCAGCTCGTCCAGGTCGGCCGAGAAAGCGAAATCCCGGGCCGAAGCGAGATCCGATTGCGCGTAGTCGAACATGCTGGCGACCCTCTCCTGCGTTCCCCTCGGGGCCGAGTATAGGGCTGCCGCCGACCGGTTCAATCCATGCGGAACAGCTCCAGCGCCGTCCGGCCGACGATCTTCTGGGCGTTCTCGACGCTGGTGGCGTCGAACACCGCCTGGATCGAGCTGCGCGTGTAGCCGAAGGTGCTCTCCTGATGGGGGTAGTCCGACGACCACAGACAGGTCTCCGGACCGATCCGGTCGAGCAGCGACAGGCCCACGGGGTCGGTCATGAAGGTGGCATAGCAGTGGTTGCGCCAGTACCAGCTCGGCGCGTGCTCCAGCTTCGGATTCATCGCGGTGCGGAAATGGGTGGCCGCCATGTCCGCGTCGTGCAGCATGCTGGCGACCCAGGTCAGGCCGCCCTCCACGAACACCGCCTTCAGCTTCGGGAACCGGTCGAACACGCCGGCGAAGGTCAGCGACGCCCACTGATTGCGGAAGCCCTGCATCTGGGTGAGCAGGGAGATGCCGGCGGCGCCCGGTTTGCCGGAGGGAATGGCCTCGCCGATGTGGAACGCCAGCGGGATGCCCGAGTCGGCGATGGCGCCGTACAGCGTGTCCATCTCCGGGTTGTTGTAGTGGATCTTGCGGCCCTCGGCATCGAGGCCCGGCTTCAGCGGCACCATCAGCGCCCGGGCGCCCAGCGCCCTGCAGCGTTCCACCGACTCGGCGGCGGCGGCCATGTCCCAGTAGTTGGGCACCATCACCGGGTAGAGCCGGCCGGGCGCCTCGGCACAGCGCTCGGCGATGGCCTCGTTGTAGATGCCGAACACCAGTTCGCGGTTCTGCATCTCGCCGAACATGAACAGGCCGAACAGCCGCTGCGGGAAGATCAGCTCCTTCTCGACACCCTCCACGTCGAGATCCGCGAGGCGCGCCGGAATGTCGTCGAGCCCCGGCGTGCACTCCATGGACTCGCACAGGAACTCGGCGATGTTCGGCGGCGTCATGGGCTTGTCGCCGAGCCGGAAGTCGAAGCGTCCGTCGAGGAACTGCATGCGCGGCTCCTGATCGGCGAGTTCCGGCGGGAACCGGCCGTGCCAGTAGTCGCGCTCGATCAGGTGGCTGTCCGCCGAGACGATCACCGTGCCCGCCGGCCAGGGTTTCGTCGCCGCCTGGGGCCGCCGCTTGGGCGAGACCTCGATGTCGATCTGCTCGGGAATCTCGAGAACGTAGCTGTCGCTCATGATCGTGGTTTCCTCTGTGTCGCCGGCGCGTTCGCCGGCGTCAGACCGTCCGCCCCAGTTCCGCCAGCACGGCGTCCTCGGCGGCGAAGTCGTAGCCGTAGGTATTCCGGCCTTCCTCCTGGTACCACCGGTACGCGTCCCGGTAGCCGTCCTCGATGCCGAACCGCGGCCGCCAGTCGACGTCGCGCAGCGCCGTGTCGATGGACAGGCAGGCGCTGCCCACCAGCGCCTCGCCCCAGTGCAGCACCGGCGGATGGCGGCGGGCGACCTCCTGGGGCACGTGGACGATCTCGGCGCGCGTGCCCATGGCCTTCGCGATCAGGTTGACCACGCCGACCACGCTGGCGAACTCGGCCCCGGAAACGTTGTAGGCCCGGCCCTTCACCGTGTCGTTGCCCAGCAGCGCGGTCATCAGCCGCGCGACGTCGTTGATGTGCACGAGCTGCAGCACGGCGTAGCCGTCGCCGGGCACGAGAATCGGCCGGCCCTGCTCCAGCCTGGCGAAGAACCAGGGATCCCGGGTCGGCTGCGGGCTGCGCGGACCGAGGGTGTGGCCCACCCGCAGGCAGGTCGCCGGAAAGCCCTCGCGCCGCGCCAGATCGAGCAGGTGGTCCTCACAGCGCACCTTGCCGACGCCGTAGGCCTTGCGCGGATCGTCGTCGTCGGGGGCGTGGCGGCGGAAGTCCTCGCGGATCGGCAGCACGAAGCTGCGCCGGTACACCGCCTGGGAGCTGGTGAACACGTAGTGCTGGATGCGGCCGCGGAACAGCTCGATCAGCGGCGCCATGTCCTCGACCTGGTAGGCGGTGTGGTCGAACACCGCGTCGAACTCGTCGCGATGGGGCGCCAGCACGCCGGCCAGCTCGCCGGCGACGCGGCGGTCGGCGTGCAGCCGGCGCACGCCGGCGGGCAGCGGCGCCTCGTGGGAATTGACTACGGTCACCTCGTGCCCGGCGGCGGCCAGCTCGCGGACCAGGTCCAGGCCGATGTAGCGGTTGCCGCCCGTGACTAGGACACGCACGGCGCCACCCGGTCGTCCGGGCTGCCGGTCACGGCCGGCGGCAGATTGCTCGTCACCACGGATTCCCCTCCCCCGATGTTGTCCATCAAACTAAAACGCGTGCTAATCTCTCGTCAACTGTTGCCGGTGCCGCCGGCCGGGGCCGGTGCGCCGGCCATGGGGCGGCGCAACAGGCGTCACCGCCAGGGGTGACGACAGGGAGGGGTCATGAGTCTCGATTCGATGGTCGCCGGCGAAGCGCCGGCGCTGTGTCTGCCGCACCAGTGCGAGTTCCTCTCGGACGCCTGGCTGGCCCGCGCCCGGGATCATCTGACCGGCGCGCTCAAGGCCGCGGGCACGGCCGTCGCGCCCTTCTCCATGACCGAGCGATTCGCCAACGCGCCGCCGCACCTCGGCTGCCCGGGCGGCCTGGCCCAGTGGTCCCTGTGCTTCGATGGCGACCGGGTCGAGGTCGGCCGAGAGCCGGTCGAGTCGCCGGACGTGCTGGTTGAAGGCGACTACCAGGCCGGGCTCGCCCTGGCCCAGGTGGTGGGCGCGCTCGCGCCCGGGGTGATGGCCCGGGCCCACCGCGAGGTCGCGCACCTGTTCGGCCCGGACGCCGTCCGCCTGCGCGGCCAGCTCAAGGACGAGCGCACGGCGGAGCTGCTCGGCCTGTTTCACGATCACATGGCCCGCATGACCGTCGAGAACCCGGACATCGCCCACCGGGCGCGGGCCCTCGGCGTCGACCGGCACGTGCGCGAGGTGGAGGAGCACGGCTACACCGTCATCGAGCGCGCCATCACCCCCGAGTTCGCCGACGAGGTGCGCGAGGCGACGCTGCGGGCGGTACGCGCCCATGGCAGCCAGCAGCTCCAGTGGATGCTCTACCACGGCCCCGAGCTCGAACGGCTGGTGCAGAACCCGTCGCTCATGACCCTGATGGACGCCAGCCTGGGACGGGGCGCGGTGATCGCCTCGATCAGCGCCATCCGCCGCGGTCCCGGGCCGGGCTTCATTCCGATCCACACGGACTACTCCATGGTGCCCGAGCCGTACCCCGAGTTCGCCATGACCGGCGTCGGCGTCTGGGCGCTGGAGGACTGGACCGTCGAATCGGGCCCGACCTGGATCGTGCCCGGCTCGCACCGCGAGCGGCGCGGCCCGAAGCCGGGCGAGGGCATGGACCGGGGCGTGCCCATCGAGATGCCCAAGGGTTCGGTGGTGTACTTCACCCACGGCGTGTGGCACTGGCAGGGCGACCGCACCGAGCCCGGGGAGCGCATCACCATCCACTCCCACTTCAACCGCGGCATTCTGCGCGGCCTGGAACCCAAGCGCGTGGACGTGCAGATGATGCACCGCAACCCGCCGCGCCTCGGCGAGATGCTCGGCGAGGACGACTGGTTCGACAAGCTCGACGCCCACGGCCGCGACTACCTGCGGGCCGGCCACATGGCGCGGCTGCAGAAGTTCACCGACGAGCGGCTGGCGGAGCTGCTCGCCGGATAGCGGGCGCCTGCCGGACGCGCCGGCGCGGCCCGTCAGAGCGGGTGCAGCCGCACGGGCACGTCCCTGATCCCGCGGATGAAGTTGTTGGGCAGCCGTTCCACGGGGCCGACCACTTCGACCATGCGGAACCGCTGCATGATCTCCTCCCACAGCACGCGGAGCTGCAGCTCGGCGAGGCGGTTGCCCATGCAGCGGTGCACGCCGAAGCCGAACGCCACGTGGGCCCGGGCGTTCGGCCGGTCGATGATCAGCTTGTCGGCGTCTTCGAACACGGCCTCGTCGCGGTTGCCCGAGACGTACCACATCACGACCTTGTCGCCCTTCCTGATGGTGCGGCCGCCGAGCTCGCAATCCTCGAGCGCCGTCCGCCGCATGTGGATGACCGGCGTCTGCCAGCGGATCATCTCGGAGACCATGTTCGGAATCAGGCCCGGATCGTCACGCAGCTTCTGGTACTCCTCCGGAAACTGATTGAGCGCGACCACGCCGCCGCTGATGCTGTTGCGGGTGGTGTCGTTGCCGCCGACGATGAGCAGCAGGATGTTGCCGAGAAACTGCTCCGGATTCTCGTTCATGCGCGCCGTCGCCGCGTTGTGCTGCAGCATCGAGATCAGGTCGAATCTCGGCGGCTGCCCGGCCTTCGAGGCCCAGAGCTGGTAGAACGCGGCGGCCGCCTGCATCAGCTCCTCGTAGCGGTGCTTCATGTCGATGCTGTCATCGCCGGTCACCTCCGGCACGGCGGTGGTCAGATCCGACCAGTACACCAGCTTGCGCCGCTCTTCGTAGGGAAAGTCGAACAGCGTCGCCAGCATCCGCGCCGTCAGCTCGACGGACACCGCCTGCACCCAGTTGAACGTCTCGCCGACGGGCAGATGCTCGAGGATGTCGATGACCCGCTCGCGGATCAGCGGCTCCAGCTCGGCGAGGTTCTTCGGCGCCACCGTCGGCGCCACCGCCATGCGCTGGGGCATGTGCTGCGGCTCGTCCATGGTGATGAAGCTCTGCCCCTGGATCTGCCCTTCCTGGGCCGGCGGCGGGTCGACGATGGCGATGCCGCCCAGCTCGGACGACGACGAGAACACCGCGTTGTTGCCGTCGACCTCCTTGATGAGCTGGTGGGAGCACACCGACCAGAACGGACCGTTGGCGCTGTCCGCGATGTGGTGCACCGGGGCTTCCCGTCTGAGCCGCGCGAACCAGGGCTGCCAGGTATCGGTGCGATAGAGTTCCGGCCGGCTGACATCGATCCGCTCGAGCGGAACACCGGCGACGTTCGGGGTCTGCTGTACGCCCATGAGCCTCTCCTGTGCGACGGGCAGCCAACGCGTTCGCTGGCCAACGAGACTCAGCATAGCACCGGACCGGGCGCATCGAGCCGGCGCTGGCAGGCGCTGCGCCGGGCGCCACGCCCCTACCATCCGGGCCCGATAGAGGATGTAATCGGGCGACCGCTCCAGACGCCCGCCGGCCGGCCGCGGGCTCGAGGCATCGCACAGGGACCCGGAAAGTGAAGATACTGAAGCTCTCGGCCGCCGCTGCCGTGGTACTGCTGGTCGTGCTGGCCATCGCCGCGCCGATCGGGCCGCTGCCCGGATTCTTCATCGGCGGCACGTCCGTGCCCGCACCGCCGACCTGGCCGGACACCTCCGGCGTCCACGAGATCCGCCTGCGCGTGCCGGGCACGCTGCCGCGGGTGGTGGTGATCTGGGTGGTCGACCACCAGGGCGCGCTGCACGTGGTGGGCGCCGAGGGCAGCGGCTGGGTCTCGATGCTCGGCGACGGCGGCCCGGTGGACATGCGGCTGGGTGACGAGACCTACACCCTCAAGGCGGTGCGGCTGACCGACGGCTGGCAGCCGGTGCTCGAGGCCTACGTCGACAAGTACCGTCCGGACTACCCCGAGATCGTGGCCGGGTTCCCCGACATGGCGGAGGCGGAAGGCCAGGTCGCCGTGTTCCGTCTGGACCGGGGCTGACGCTCCGCTGCACGGCTTCTCGGTCGGCTGTTTTCCCCTCGAGCCGGCGCGCTGCAGCGCGGCGCCGGCCCGGGTGCGCGGCTTCGTGCCGTAACCGCCGGGCGACGCCTCAGTGTGCGTGCCCGCCCGGTCCGTGGGCGTGCCCGTGGTCGATTTCCTCGGCGCTGGCGGACCGTACGCCGACGATCTCGACGGTGAAGGTGAGCGCCAATCCGGCATAGGGGTGATTGGTGTCGACGTCCACCACCTTGCCCCCGACCTTCACCACGGTGACGGGCTGGGAACCCGACTCGGTGCGCAGCGCGGTGCGCAGACCCGGCCGGAGCTGCCGCGGATTCGGGAAGTACTTCTTCGAGACCCGCCGCACCGAGTCGTCACGGCGCAGGCCGAAAGCCCGTTCGGGCGGAACGGTGACGGTCACCTCGTCCCCCGCGGACTTCCCGGCCAGCGCTTCCTGAACCGGCGCGAGCATGCCGCGCTGCCCGTACAGGATGGTGAGCGGCTCCCGGCCGGCGCTGGTCTCCAGCGCTTCGCCCGACGCGTCGTCGCGCACGGTGTAGTGAAGGGTCAGCACCGTGCCGGCGCCGACCACCACGGCGTCCGCATCGGGGTTGCTTGCATCGTCGCTCATGGATTCGAATCGGACCCTGCTGCTGAAGCCGGCAACGTTACTCCGGCCGGCGCCGGGACGCTACGGCGTCGGCCCTGGCTCCGTGGGCGGCGCCGCCGCTCCGACCGGCGCCCGGAGCGCTACAGCCAGTTGGCGTTGGTGGCCAGGCTGACCAGAAACGAGCCGAGCAGCAGGGCCACCCCGGTCAGCAGCAGGTAGTGATCCACGCGGCTCCACTGAACGACGTGACCCTGCATGACCCGCAGCAGCCGCGGGCCGGGATTCCCGGAATCGGGCGCGACCGCCTTGTCCGGATGCACGGCCTCCAGCCGGCGCAGATACTGGCTCAGCCGATACGCCGGGGCTGCGAGCAACAAACTGCCCAACAGACCCAGCACATCGGCGGCGATCAGCCCGCTGGACACCTCACGACTCGCTCATCTGAAGATCGTCGTCGAAGGCGCTCAGCTGATAACGCTTGCGGTGGTGGTCCGACTTGATCTCCAGCGTCAGCAGCACCTGGGCGCCGCGCTCGCGCATGATGTTGGAGTAGGTGTCGATGATGTTGGTGATGGTCTGGTAGGACGGCCCGCGCTCGCCGTGCCCGGATTCGATCCGGCTCAACTCGGACTGATTGATGCCGATGGCGGCCGCCGCCTCGCTCTGGGTGACCTCGACCTCCTCCTCGCGCAGCCGCTTCAGCAGCGCGCCGAGTTGAATGATCCGCTCCCGCCTGGCCACCCCGTCGGCGAAACCCGCTAGCGACGACAGCCGTTTGCCCACGGCCTCGGCGCTGCTGGTAGCCGGCTTCTTGCGACGGTCGTCCGACCTGCGACTGCTCATATCAATACTCCTGAAGACGCCGATCCGCCTCCGCGAGCGCCGTCCCGGCACTGGATTCGCAGACGTGCAATACGACCATCCTGGAAGGGGAAAGACCGAAGTAGGCGCGAATGCTGCGGGTGGACCACCATCCGAGTTCCCAGCTTCCGCGGTCTACGTGCTGCCACGCCCGGTCCGCCGGATTCGAGGCGATGTTGCCCATCTCCCTGAAGATCTCGCCGGCCTGAATCGCGTGGGCCCGGCTGAGGTTGCCAATGGCTTCGAGTTCGTCCGCAGCGCGGTCATCCCAGTCATAGTGCATGGCAGGAACTTCGAGCGCGGATTATGGGGAAAACCCCAAGACAACACAAGGCGTTCGCGTGGAAACCGCACAAGATGTTGATTTTGCTAGCCAAAACGTGACGACGCTCCCGTTCCCACGGGGCCGGAACCCGGCGCAAATGCGGACGGCGGCGGGCCACCCGACCACATTCTAGGAGCATTGGGTCGATGGGCGCACCTCCCGAATCAGCCCCGCCGGGGCATTCGCCGGTGACGACGGGACGGCTTTAGGCCACTGCTCGAACGGCGATTGGCCAGCGCCAGCGCCTTCACGCCCGGCATATCCTGGGTACTCGCGGATTTGCATTTGTACGTTATCTACGTATATTTCCTGCACTTGGTCCTTTTCGACACGCCCATCTTCAGCCGCCTCCTCGACAACTATCTGAGCGACGAGAGCTATCGGGAACTGCAGCGGGCGCTGATGGACAACCCTGAGCTCGGCGACGTCATGCCTGGCACCGGAGGACTTCGGAAAGTGCGTTGGCACGACACCCGTCGCGGCAAGGGCAAACGAGGTGGGTTGAGGATCATCTACTACTACCTGATGTCGGACCGCCAGATCTGGCTCCTAACGCTGTACGGCAAGGATGAGGCAGCGGATCTGAACGCCGACGAGAAGAGAGCACTGAAGAAGGCCATCGAGACTGAACTCGATGCCAGGAGACGATCGTCATGAAATCCAAGCGCAGATTGCTCGATGAGCTGATGGACGGCATCGACGCCATGCGTAGGGAGCGGGAGGGAAAGATCACGCTCCGTTCCCACCAGGTCGAGGAGCTGCCGCCACTGGCGATCGATGCAGCACTCATCCGGGATACGCGTGAGCGTATGCACGTGTCCAGGGCCGTGTTCGCCCGCCACCTGCGCGTGTCGACGCGCACTCTGGAGAACTGGGAACAGGGACGGGCGCGCCCCAACGCTCAAGCCGCCGCGCTGATCCTGATGGTCAGACAGTTCCCCGATACACTGGAGAGGCTCAGCGTATTGGAAGGAAGTTGGGCAGCCTGATAGAGAGAGGAATTTGGCTCCGCCTGCTGGGCTCGAACCAGCGACCCGCTGATTAACAGGCCGCAGTTGAGACGCCACTTTAGGCATACCTCTCAATCAGTTGGGAACAATCAACCGGGACACCCGCCCCGATAAGCCGGTGAAAGAATGCGGATTTCTGGGGTGTTGGTGTCACCCTCCCGCACCACTCTACCGGCCGCGCAGGCGGGCGTTGCTGCCAGGCACACGATCGCGGTCGCGGCGGCGATATGGTGAGGTAAGGGTGCACACCATGAATTCCATTGTCGTCCACCTGGCTCGAATCCATGAACTCGATGCCGCCCGCCGCGTCCTCGGCCGCCTGGACATTTCCGCGGCCGGACACGAGGAGCAGAAGCGACGCATCCGGGGTGCCACCGGCGCATCGCGAACTGCGACCCCGTGGGCGGCTACGGCAGGGCCGCCCGGAATGGCGTCCTGAGGCCGGCGAGCGAGCGTTCAGCCGACGGCGTCCGACGCGCCATTCGCCTGCAGGAAGCAGCAAATAGTTGGAGCTATTTCTGTTCCACTAGCGTAAGCTGGTTCTCTGATTCAGGAACTCCTGTTCCGATTTCTTCCGAGCTTCCACACCTCGCCTGATCATCGGCAAGCGCTTCTAGATCAAATCAAGCTGTCGGCAATCGAGCCGGCATTTCTGCACGCGCGTGCCCGACACACAGGCGCCCGCGCAAGACAAGACTCACACGAGTCGGAGTTGAATAATGAAAGTATATGTTGGAAATCTCCCGTGGAGCGTCACGGACCTCGACCTCAAGAACCTGTTTGCGCCCTTTGGTGACGTCGAGTCGGCACAGGTTGTCATGGACCGGGACAGCGGCCGCTCACGTGGCTTCGGTTTCGTCGAAATGGCCAAGCAGCACGCGGCTCAGGCCATCGCGAAACTCAATGGCCAGGAGGTCGAGTCGCGAGCCTTACGGGTGAACGAAGCACAGTCGAGAGACAAGAAAGCGTCCTCGTTCTGAACGATTGATGGAGAATCCGGGCCGCTTCGCGGCCCGGCCGTCCCACACAGGTTGGCACGCATGGACGATCACGACCAGAAGCTGATGGCCAAGCACGGGATAACGGCAGAAGAGAAAGTCGTATTTCACTACGGCGGTCACCGCTACGAGCGACTCGCCGATGCCGTGAACTTTGCAGAGACCCAGGAAGCCCGGAGCGGCGCAAAGGGCACGGTGCTCAAAACAGGCAGCGACGTTGATTGAACCACTGCTGCTTACCACCACCCGAATCACGACGATCCAGCAGGGCCGGGCCCTGACCAATGCCACTGGATTCTTCTACGAGCGCGAAGCGCAGCTCTTTCTTGTAACAAGCCGCCACGTGCTCGTTGACGAACCCTCGAATCATCACCCGGACCGCATCGAGATCGAGCTTCATACCGATCGAAGCAACCTCACTCAATCGACGGGATTCTCGATTCCGCTGTATCGCGACGGCTTGAGCCTGTGGCGCCAGGCAGAAGACAGGGGAGGCTCAGTTGACATTGCCGCCATCGAATTGGACCGCAGCGCGCTGCCGGCCTCAGCCTGCTACTGCGTATTCACACCCCAGCATCTTCTGGGCGATTCAGATTCGGTCGAGATCGGAACGTCGATGCTGGTAGTAGGCTTTCCCCTCGGGTTTCATGACTCATTGCATCATCTGCCCGTTGTTCGGCACGCGATCAACGCTTCGTCCTTTGCATTGAGATTTCAGGGCAATGGGTACTTCCTGACGGATTCCCGAACACACCGTGGCACGAGTGGCGCGGCTGTGGTCATGCGAGCGACAGGAGCGTCGAACCACAATGGTCTGCCATGGACGTTGCTGGGCGTGCATTCCGCGCGCATGGACGTCGGAACCCGGGAACTCGACGTCGACGAGGCACTCGGCCTGAACTGCGTATGGTTTGCCGACGTCCTGCCTACGCTTTCCGCACGACGAGATTCGTGCGGAGCCACTGAACCCATGGAAACGTAACCGACGTGCAAGCACCATTCAGTGTCGGCGACCGCATAAACTCCAATCAACTTCTGACTTGGGAATACATTGGCCTCAGCGGAAAGCCAGGTATCGACAAGCACTCGGTGCGACGCTTCAGGAAGGGCGACTGGATGCTCGAAGTGCGAGCGCACAAGGATCCACGCTCACCGACACGGGTAGTGTCCATCCGAACACTTGCGGAGGACGACCACCACTGGGCTGAAACACGGACGCGGCTGATGAGGCACAAGTCCAAGCCAAGCTGAGCGCCCATCGGCTGCTCCAGATCAGGCAACTGCTTGGTTACCCTCTGAGAAAGCCATCTGGTCGGGAGGGATGTCTGACCGGTCTTGACTCACCGAGGCCTGGCAGCCTCAACACCGATCTGAGCAGTTCAATCCCCCAGGGAATTGGCTCCGCCTGCTGGGCTCGAACCAGCGACCCGCTGATTAACAGGCTTGGGGCCCAACTCAGACAACCAATTGAAACTTCGAGGTTTTTTGAGGTCGAGATGCGGCTGCCGTGAGAAGGTTCCCTTTCTTCCTATCGCATATAGCGTTGGCACGGCGTAGTTCGCGGCATTCTCGGATAACGGACGGGGTTAGCCGCCGCGCATCCTCTCCATCTGCATTTCCACCTCCTGGTCCATGGCAGCCGTGGCCTTATCGATCGCCTCACGGAACGGCTGCGTCTGCGTCATGAACTCCTGATACTTGCGCAGCGCCTTGTGCTGATCCTTCTCGTTCCTGAGCGAACCGAGGCGGCGTTTCCATGACTTTATCGGGTCGGTCCGCACCGGCCAGGGGTAGTGCTGGATGAGCCACTCGACGTACTCTCCGATTGTGTCCGCCGGCGCGCCGTTCTTACGGGCGTAGGCCATGGCCTCTTCCGTGAAGGCGATCGACCACGCCTGACTGTCCCGCACCACCCCGTTGCGGGTCCGGTTCTTGCGGTCGTAGCCGACGAGGTAATCGATCATCTCGTCAGTATGAAGGATGGCGGCTTCCATGTGCGCGTGCAGGTCTTGTAGCGCGACGATCTGGGTGAGAAGCGCGCGACGATCTGGATGAGAAGTTGGTGTCGCGGCTGGTGGATGATGACCGGCGCTTGCGGCCCCCGCAAGCGCCGGTGTTGCTTCAGTTGTCGCTCAGCGACACATCTTTGGTGGTCTTGATTGTCGCGCGGCTGGCAGGCCGCCCCGGGCCGCGTTGCTTTTCCATCGCTGTGCGTCGCCGGTAGCTGTCGACGTTGAGCTCGAAGATGGTGGCGTGATGCACCAGCCGATCGACGGCGGCGAGTGTCATCGCCGGATCCGGGAAGATCTTGCCCCACTCGCCGAACGGCTGATTGGCGGTGATCAGCATCGAACGTTGCTCATAGCGCGTGGCGATCAGCTCGAACAACACACTGGTCTCCGCCTGATCCTTGGTGACGTAGGACAGGTCGTCGAGGATCAGCAGGTGGTACTTGTTGAGCTTCTGGATGGCCGTTTCCAGGGTGAGTTCCCGCCGGGCGACCTGGAGGCGCTGCACGAGATCGGTGGTGCGCGTGTAGAGCACCCGGAACCCGTTCTCCACCAAGGCAAGCCCCATGGCGGCGGCCAGGTGGCTCTTTCCGCCGCCAGGCGGGCCGAACAAGATGAGGTTGGCACCCTCGTCGAGCCAGCGGTCGCCGGCGGAGAGCGCCATCACCTGGGCTTTGGAGATCATCGGGACGGCGTCGAAGTCGAAGTTCGCCAGCGTCTTGCCCGGCGGCAGCTGGGCCTCGGTGAGGTGGCGTTCGATACGCCGCCGAGCCCGGTCCACCAGCTCCTGCTCGGTCAACGCAGCCAGCGTGTGCGCCGCCGGCCAGCCTTCCTGATCGGCTCGATCAGTGAACTCGGGCCAGACGGCTTTCATGGTGGGCAGACGCAGCTCGGTGAGCATCAGGGCAAGTCGGGCGGCGTCGACCTGGGGGCGCTTCCGGCTCATGCTTCACCTCCTGCGGCAACGGCTGGTTGGATCAGAAGCGCCTCATAGTCGGCAAGAGATCCGAGCGGCACATGGATGTGCGGCAGCGCCGCGGGATCGGGCCCGAAGCGTTCCCTCAGGGCGGCCATGTCGGGTAACTGACCAGTCTCGAGCAGCGCTTCCAGTTCGGCGGCAAGCTCAGCCTCGCATCCTCGGTCATGGGCCAGGGAGAGCAGCTCGACCATCCGCCGGCAGGCAGCTCGGTCGCCGAGCTCGGCCAACAGCACCTCGAAGGTACGCCGGTAAGCATCCCGCGGGAACAGTTGGTCCCGGTAGACGAGATTCAGCAGGGCCATGGGCTTGCGCCGCAGCGCGTGGATCACATGGCGGTAGTCCACGACGTGCCCCCGCTTGCCATTCGCCGCCGCTTTACCCCGCGGCAGCGTCATCAGCGCGGTGGCGCCGATGAACAGCTCCAGGCGATCGTCGAAGACGCGTACCCGCAGCTGATGCCCGATCAGCCGCGACGGCACCGTGTAGAACACCTTGCGCAGCGCGAAGCCGCCGGAAGAGGTGACTCGCACCAGCGCCTCCTCGAAGTCCTGGGTCCGTTGCCGCGGTAGCGCCAGCAGCATGTCGCGCTCGACGTCGATCGCACACCGCTTGCGCGCATTGTGCCGGCTGATGAGTTCATCGATGAACGCTCGATAGGCGGCCAGGCTGTCGAAGTCCCGGGAACCCCGCATCAGCAACGCATCGCGGATGGCGCCTTTGAGGTGACCATGGGCGCTCTCGACGCTGCCGTTCTCATGCGCGACGCCGCGGTTGTTGCGGCTCGGCGTCATACCGTAGTGGGCACACAGGGCTTCGTAGCGGCTCGTGAGGTCGTCCCGCGCCGCCTGGTCGAGATTCTTGAACGCCGCCGACAGGCTGTCGGTGCGGTGCTCGGTCGGCGCTCCGCCGAGCGTCCAGAGTGCGTTCTGAAGCCCCTCGGCCAAGGCGACGAAGCTCTCGCCGCCGAGCACCACATGGGCGTGCTCAAAGCCGGAGTAGACCAGGCGAAAGTGGTAGAGCCGGTGGTCGAGCGGCACCCCACCGATCGTGATGGCCAAATCGTTCATGTCGGTGAAGTCGGAGAGCCCCAGACGGCCGGGCCGGTGGACCTGGCGGAAGATCACCTCCTGCTCAGGGCCATACAGCGCACGCCAGGCCCGGACCCGCCGCTCCAGCGTTCGGCGGATCATTGGGGTGAGCTCGGGGTGGCGCCGCATCAGCTCCTCGAAGATCGTCACCGCGCGCAACCCCGGCGCGTTGCGGAGCATCGGAACCACTTCCTCATCGAAGATCCCGGCCAGCGGGTCCGGGCGCCGACGGCTGCGAGCCGTCTTCCTCTGGGAGGGCAGTTGGACGTTCGCCTCGAGGCGGTAAGCCGTCGCCGGGCTGAAGCCGGCCTTCGCCGCCGCGGCGGTGGGGGTATCGGTTCGTCGGAATTTCATGTAAAGCCTCACTTGGTGATCGGTTATGTGTCGCCCCGGCACTGGGTATTCCTTCTTTGGTCGGAAGAAACACCTTAGCCGGACCGGCCGCGATCACCCGGCGGGGCCGCCTTCGGGCGGTCCCGCCGCCTCTGAGGCTGTAACTCCAGTCGGGCTACGCCCTCCCTCCGTTACAGCCTCAGAGGCTTCGGCTTTCTCATCTTGATTGTCGCTGCCTTCTCACCTTGTTTGTCGCGCCGCAATCTGGCGGCGGCCGCCACCGCCTTTCGGCTGAGGTTCGGCTCATAGAGCCTCTCGCCATGCCTCGATTTCATCGAGCGTCCAGCGTACCGCCTTCTCGCTGATTCGCACGGGTGCTGGGAAGGTCCCTTCGCCTACCCAGCGGTAAAGTGTCGAGCGCGACGTGCCGACCAGATCGCAAACATCGCTGATCCGAATCAGAGTTCCGGGACGAAGGAAAAGGTCTGCGACGTTGGTAGTTCTGTCCGGTCTCTCCTCGCCCTGCTGACGGTCCGTAGCCGCTCTATCTGGCGGCGCAGGTCCAGGATCTCATGCGCTGCGGCTGCACGATCCTGGATGAGTTCGCCGATCGTCCCTTTGGCCCGGGTCAAGTCGCAGCCGATGCAGAACGTCGTCGTCCATTCGCCTGCTCCGTGTACGCGTTCTGAGGTGGCTGGCGGCCAGGGTCGTCTGTATCACATCCGCACCGCAGTGATTGCGCCGGTCACAAATCTGCGCGCTCGTGCGCAGCCGCGTCTTGGTTTGGGATGCCCGCCTGGGGTAGGGTGCCCGTTGTCCGGCGTGAGTGCCGCCAGCGACTGGAAACGATGGCTCCCTTTATCTGCTACAAGTATCGACCGATAGGTAACGTGAAGCTCAAGAGTCGCGCGGCGGACATCATCGAAAGGAACCAGCTGTATTACGCGGCCCCCACGCAGTTCAATGATCCCTATGACTGCATCCCGCCGGTCAAGCTGCCGGATAGCGATGCTGACCTCGAAAGGCTGTTCAAGCCGACGTTTGAGGCGATCAAGGAGAAGCACGGGATTGGCCACGACATCGACTTCGCGCAGCTCATTCCCGAGATGCGCAAGGATTCCTACCTCATTAGCGAGTCGACGATGGAGAACGGCATCGCCGTCCTGTGCATGTCTCTTACGGCCAATAACCCCCAACAGTGGGCCTATTATGGTGACATGTACGCTGGCATATGTATAGGCATCGATATGTCCTTCTTGCCTGACGAGGAACATGTGGAAGTCACGTATCAGGACGAGCGGGTAACGGTGGACCTGTCCTCGGTTGTGGCGGCAGAGATGAAGGCGAAGAAGGACTTCCTCCGTGCCATCGCCACCAAGCACTCTGGCTGGCAGCACGAAAAGGAAGTGCGTTTCTTCAAGACACAGCAAGACCCCTACCCGTTCCCTCCAAAGGCCCTGAAGGAGGTGATCTTCGGGCACCGCTGCGACGACCACGCGATCGACTTCATCGAGATGGCCTGCAGTCGTTCTGACGCCGACCCGACGTTCGGGTATGTCCTGCCCAACGAGAAGACTTTCGCGCTTGACGTCCGCAAGGGCCTAACCATTGGCCAGGTGAAAGATGGCCTGGCCGAGAGCCGCAGCCGCAAGAAGGACGTCGTCTCTGCGATTCCTTCCCATGGCGGTCGGAGATAAGCCAGGTCTGCCGGATTGTTTGGCGTCCTATTTGCGGTCGTCCGCAGGGCCGTCCCGTGTCTGGAGGACGCCAGCTTCTTCAGGACAGCCCGGCGAACCGAGTTCCAGCTATCATCCGCCGGTGCACGCTCTGACTGCGCTGCTGGCAGTGGCAGCCTTCGCGCTGGACCAAAGACGCCCGAACGGTTCCGATGGACGGCTGCGTGTTGAGGATCACCCGGTTGGGCGTGAATGGATATCCAGGCAAGCTCAGCTTCAGAATCTCGGCCGCGGCCATAGCTCCGGCGGCGAAGGAGAGGAACGGCAGCGCAGCATCCATTCTCTCTTCGCCGGTGCTGGGTGCGACTTCGCCTGTGGCGCACTCTGTGGCGGCAAACTCAGTCGCGGGAAAAAGACAAGATGAGCACGGGTCCTTCATCGGCACGTGTCGCATGATGGCCGCTTGCCAATGCTGACCCGTTGTGCCGTAAACCTGAATCGGCGGGAATCCCGTTTCGATGACGGAGCGTACATTGCGCTCATTCGCCGCCGCGATGAGGATGTCCGGCGTGCCTGCTTCCCTTTTCTGCCACAGAACGGATTCGTCAAGCGCACGCGGCTCGCTGCGGACGTTAGAGATGCCGGCGCCCCGAAGCCAGGCTTCGGTGGCCTTCGCCTTCGCCATCTCCACCTGCTCGTGGGTGAAAACCGGCGAGCGATCGAGGTTGTGAACCCCGACGACGTCCATGTCGAACAAGGTATTCGAGAAGCTTCGTGTTGCGAGGGTCAGAAAATACAAAATTGCCGTGCCGACCGATCCCGTCCCCGCGGTCCAAACTTCGCCTAGCTCGACGGCAGAGCTGAGTTCAGCCACAGACTCTTGGACGATTTCCGGCTGCCAGTTCAGTGAGTTCAGCAGCACCGCTTCGGGCGCGCCTTCGAGATTGGTCTTGAACGCGCTGGCGGTGGCGATGATCGCGGCCATCGCGGGACCAATCGGATTGGCGGCTTCGGCCTGAGGCAGCGGGGATGGCTCTGGCCCCAGATAGATGTTCCAGCCAGAGCCATGCGCAATGGACGGCGCGCCGCTCGGACCAAGGTGAACGAGGCAGTCACCGTCACGCTGCGCCCTGGATTCGAATTTGCCGTAGGGGTCTGCCCGGAGCATCATCTCGATCGTGAACGCACGCAACTCCTGGCCGGCCCATGGTAGCGGGGGCGCGATCCGGACCGCCGGAATGTCGAGGGCGACCGCCGGCGTCATCCGCGCGAACAGGTTGGCTGCGGTCAGCAAGGCGACCTGACCGTCATAGCGGCTGAGGTAGCCTCTCCCGGCGCGCAGAACAATCCAGCGACGGGGATCGAGCACGCGCTGTGCGTAACGCAGCGATCGGCTATTCCGCGCGGTGCGCCATTCTTCTTCCTTCATAGAAGCCTTCCTGGAATGATGCGGAATCTGGCCGGTTCGACCTGCACAAAGCCGAGCCCAGCTCGGAACAAGTAGACGGCTGCTCCGTCGAAGCCTGGCAAGTGGCCTCCGTAGTCCGGGAGGACCAAGGAAACGTAGCCTGTGTAAGCGATGCGTGCGCCTTCCTCGTCGCCTCCACTGTGAAAGGCCTCGCGCGGATGCGTATGGACCTGACCCACAACTTGAAGCCCCCGACTTGCGGCGGCCCGCACGATTGGCGCCATCGCGGCCGCAGTAACATTGAAGCTGCCGGGCGTCGTCTGCGCTTTCGGCCGCATCGCGGCGATGGCAATGGTCACGCCGCCATCGGTCCGGCCGGCGAGATACGCAATACCCTCGTGCCGTTTCTGGATTTCCGGCAGGAGGCACTCTTGTAGTGCCGCCACGCAAGAGTCAGTAAACAACAGTTGTGGCGCCGACGGCGGCCCCGGCTTGAAGGCGGGCTTGCGCACAAATAGGCGGGTGAGCGCGGACCACATCGCCTAGCCGATCCTGCCTTTGAAGTGAGGGCCATGCAGCTCGACGCTTATCCGCAGCGCCATGGCGGTCAGGGTCGTGCACCGACCGGTCTTTGGATTGGACACCCAGTTGCTGATTTGCCACTCGCCGTGTGGGCCCTTGGAATCGACCGATCTGTAAGCGAGGCGGTTCCACGGCGCGCAGATTCGGCCGGAATCATGGAAGTAGCCACCCCCCTTCGGGGTGTCCGCCGGAGAGTCCACTGCGCCAGTCTTGGAGTTGTACCAGTGCCAGGCGGGTGGCGTGGCTTGAAAGCCATCGCACTCGACCTTGAGCCAGAAGCAGGTCCCATCGCTCGCCGGCAGGCCGAGCACGAATCCCGGCCCGTCGATCTGATTCAGCGCCCATCGCCGGCTTTCGGCTACTTCGCGCAGATGGCCAAATTGCTCAGCGAAAACAAGATCGGTTGCCGTAGTCACTTAGACTCCGCTCCCCGTGGCCACGAGGTCGAGCTGGACGGTGCCGGCGAGCCCGAAGCTGACTAGCGGGCGCTCGGTTGGCTGTAAGACGCTGCCGTTATTCACAAGCTCGAGAGCGTCTCTACCGTCGAGGCCGAGGCTCGAAACCACGGTACTGATCACTTCGCTGATCTTCGTCGTCTTGGGAAACGACCCGTTGAAGAGGCCCTTTGGGGTCGCAATCTCGAGCGTTACTTCATCAACAGCCATAGCCAGATCCTTTTCTCACACTGCGTGATCTCCGGTCTGGAGACCATCGTTCGCTTAGCATACGAATTTTGCTAAGCATGTCAAGCATGAACTTAGCAGAATTGACAAAATTAGCGGACGCGACTAACGTCACATTTTGGATGGGTGCGACCCGTCGTTTGCATGGGAGGTGCAATGGGTAAACGTGCTGCTGCCGATGGGCCAACCGCACTGGGTCCTTTTTTGGCCAGCATCAGGACCGCGAAAGGACTAACGTTGCGCGAAGTAGAGGAAGCTACCGGCAAGGAGGTCTCGAACGCTTATCTCAGCCAGCTCGAACATGGCCGGATCACTCGGCCATCACCCAACATTCTCTACAACCTCGCCGAGGTGTATGGCGTGGCATACGATGCTTTGATGGAGAAGGCCGGCTACATCACTCCGAGCGGCCAGCGAAAGCCCGGACAGAAGCATGGGCGGGCCGCTACATTCGCGATCGATAACTTGACTCCGGAGGAGGAGGGCGAACTGCTCAACTATTTGGCTTACATCCGCTCGAAGAAAGTAAAACGTGACAAGACCTGACGATAGCACGCTCTCGATGCAGCAATACGAGCGCGTCCGTCGGGAGGCGGAAAAACTGCTGCGCGAGTCGGGTGCTTTGGGCCGGTTTCCAACCCCCGTCTCGGAAGTCATGGATGCCGGTAAAGTCACGTTGGCGCCCGAGAATGTACTCGATGACGGGTTTCTGCGCAGCATGAGAAAGCGCGCCGGCAATGCGCTCAAGAGTGCCCTCTCGAAGGTTCTGGGGCTATTCGACGCACTCGATCGCGTCGTGTTTATCGATCGTGCCGTCAAGGCCGTCAAGCAGACCTTTCTCAAGCTCCATGAAACCGCGCACGCCGTGCTGCCATGGCAGCGGGACATCTACGCTGTGGTGGAGGACGGCGAACAGGAACTCGATCCCGACGTCGCCGACCAGTTCGATCGTGAGGCCAACGTCTTCGCAACCGAGATACTCTTCCAACTGGACAGCTTCATCACCGAGGCCGCCGACCATGAGTTCGGCATCCGCGTGCCTCTCAATCTCAGCCGCAAGTACGGTTCATCGGCCTATGCCGCAGTAAGGCAATATGTATACAAGAATCATCGGGACTGCGTGGTGCTGGTCCTCAACCCGCCGGAGTACTCTGAGGGTGATGGCTTCCGTGCAAGCCTCCGACGGGCTGTGGCGTCTCCCTCATTCAGTGCCAAGTTCGATCTGAGTTGGCCGGCGTGGTTCACGCCGGGTGATGAGATCGGCGCCATAGTGCCCGTGAACGGACGCCGCATGTCGCGGCCGCGGCCGATCACGCTTGTCGACCGAAACCGAGTGCGCCATGAATGCGTCGCCGAGGCCTTCTCCACGCCGTACCAGACGTTCATCCTTGTTCACACGATTCGCACGCTCACCCGGACAACGGTGGTCATGCCGGAGTCGCTGTCGTAACGTCCTAACGAGGGTGATTTGATGCAACCCAACCGTGTTTTTGCCAGCAACATCGCCCGCGGTTGATTATCAAGTTGCAACGGCTGGTGCGGGCATTGCCAGGAGCTGCGCGGAGATCTCGCCCGGCGCGGGGTCCATCCGGACGTGCTCAGCTATTGCAGGGAGGAGCTGCCGGGTGACAACTCCTTCCATGCCGTGCTCGGTGCCGTTGAGAGCGTGCTAGACAAGCTGCGAGCGCAGGCCGGGCTGACCGAGGACGGCAATACCCTCATCGACCGGGCGCTCACCGGCGATCCGCAACCCGACCGCCCAGCCGCGCGCACTCACTGGCAGATGACCAAGGAGGACGCGGAAGACCTGCTGTCGCTGGTCTCGCTCATTCACCGGCGCTCGATGACGCCCGCCCATATGCCACCGCAGGTATAGGAGACGACTCTTGAAGTTCTTTGTTAACCTTATCGACCAGCTCGATTTCGCGCTCGATCATATTGTTCTCGAGGACATCAACTACAAGCGCCTCTCGCTGATGCTGGTCGACAACGCGATGGAGCTGGCCCTGCACCAGTACGCCACGGAGCAAAGCGCAGATGCGTGGCCGTTGGAAGCAGAGCCAAAGATTGAGCCCCGCGTGCTCGCCGCCGCGCTCGGGCAGAACTTCGATGAAAAGCTAAAGCTCGCGAGGCTCTGTGGCCTTGTCGACGAAGACATGGTGGCGAGCATCACGACGCTCCACTCCTACCGCAACCAGCTCTACCACCAAGGCATAAAGCACGAGCAGGTCCTGCCCGCGCTGGTGCTCTTCTATTTTCGCATAACCTGCGATGTGCTGATCGCCTATCAGCCGACCGGGTATAGCTGGTCGAGCGGCGGCAAGGTCCCGCACCGCGCCCTCAAGTACATCGGGCGGGAGTCCATGCGAAACCCCCGCCAAGCGTTTCCTGCGGCGTGGGCGCGGCTGCGGGAGGTCTCGGAGAGCATCCCGCTCGACCTCACGGCAGACCTTGCGGCGCGACAAACAAGGTGAGAAGGCAGCGACAATCAAGATGAGAAAGCCGAAGCCTCTGAGGCTGTAACGGAGGGAGGGCGTAGCCCG